>Ga0137306_100455_pt1 | contig 57882 bp, 43 predicted proteins | sample Inofroosms_March_FD_97187 | JGI IMG/M metagenome (GOLD analysis project Ga0137306, IMG submission 97187) | Mouse cecal microbial communities from Vienna, Austria - N-Acetylneuraminic and N-Acetylglucosamine D2O microcosms_March | ecosystem: Host-associated > Mammals > Digestive system > Large...
GCCTTCGCCTTTACAAGCTTCGCAGCGGCCACCTTCGGCATTGAAAGAGAAAAATCCGGCCGGGATGTCGAGTTGTCGTGCAAGAGGCTGCGAAGCCATAAGGCCTCTTATTTCCTCATATGCCTTCAGATAAGTGGCAGGGTTGCTTCGAGAGGATCGTCCTATTGGATTCTGGTCGACGAATACAACACCATGGGCGCGGTGAAGGTCGCCGGAGATTCCTCCGAAGCGTCCCGGTGCATCGCCTTCGCCTTCATAGTGGCGTACAAGCGCCCGGTAGAGTATGTCGCGTACGAGTGTCGATTTGCCCGAGCCGCTTACACCTGTGACACAAGTCATCACGCCGAGCGGAAAGTCGGCTGTCACATTTTTGAGATTGTGCTCGCTTGCGTCGGCGATGCGTATATAGTCGCGCCAGCGACGACGGGTGGAGGGTACGGGTATCGAACGTACACCGGTGAGATACTGCATTGTATAGCTCGCATCGCAGCCCTCAAGGTCGTGTGGAGTGCCTTGAAACACAATTTCACCTCCGAGAGAACCGGCATGCGGCCCGACATCGATAATGTGGTCGGCGGCACGCATTATGTCTTCATCGTGCTCGACGACAACTACAGTGTTGCCCATCTGCTGAAGTTTGCGGAGTACCCCTATAAGGCGCTCAGTGTCACGTGAGTGAAGACCTATTGATGGTTCGTCGAGGATGTAGAGCGATCCGACGAGACTGCTTCCGAGCGATGTAGCAAGATTGATGCGCTGGCTTTCGCCGCCCGACAATGAGTTGCTCAGGCGGTCGAGGGTGAGATAGCTCAGGCCTACTTCGACAAGATATGTCAGTCGCTTTGTGATTTCGCACAGAAGCCGCGATGCAATCTTTGCATCTGTCTGGTCGAGTTTCAGAGCCTCGAACCACGCCAGTAGCTTGCCGACGGGCTTTCTTACAAGTTCGGTAATCGTAGCACCGCCAACTTTTACATATGAAGCCTCTGGACGCAGACGTGTGCCATGGCAGGTGCGACAGGTAGTCTTGCCACGGAATCGTGCGAGAAAAGTGCGGTATTCGACAGCTGCGCGTTTCGATGCTATGTCGGCAAAGAAAGCGTCGAGACCTTTGATTTTGTCCCCGTCGCCTTCCCAAAGCAGGCGGCGTTGGGCTTCGGAGAGTTCATCATAAGGTGTATGCACGGGGAACTGTTTGCCTGCGGCATGTATAAAGGCTTCTTGCCACTTGCGCGACGACGGTCCTCTCCAAGCCACTACAGCCCCTTCGAAGAGTGAGAGCCGAGGATTGGGCACAACAAGCTCTTCGGCTATGTCGAGAGTCTTGCCGAAGCCTTCGCATACAGGACATGCGCCGAGTGGATTATTGAAATTGAACATCTGTTCGGTCACTTCCGGGAACGCGATGCCATCGGCTTCAAACCGTTTCGAGAAGTCGTGACGGACTATCTCTCCGTCATTTTTCCATATAATGAGTGAGCATTGATCGTGCCCTTCAAAGAAAGCCGTTTCTACCGATTCTGCCAGGCGTGAGCGTTCGTCGCCTTCAGTGTAGAGGGCAAGACGGTCAATGAGAAGGTAGGGCAGAACTGCGTTTTTGACATGCTTGTACTCTTCGATTTCAACGAATTGCAGCTCCGAATCGACAACACGCGAGTATCCTTCTTTAAAATAAATCTGAAGCTGAGTGTCAAGGTCGCGGCCTTCGGGCAGAGTAATCGGAGCTACAATGGCCGCACGAGTACCATCGGGAAATGCGGCAGCAGTGGCGAGAACATCCTCTACAGTATGCTTTTTGACCAGGGCTCCCGATATGGGCGAATATGTGCGGCCGATGCGTCCGAAAAGCATGCGCATATAGTCGTAAATCTCTGTGGATGTTCCTACGGTCGAACGTGGATTGCGGGTGCTTACCTTCTGTTCAATGGCAATGGCCGGCGGAAGGCCTTTTATAAAGTCACACTCGGGTTTACGGAGTTTGCCCATAAACTGCCGGGCATAAGCCGAAAGGCTCTCCACATAGCGGCGGCGACCCTCTGCATAAAGTGTGTCGAAAGCCAACGACGATTTGCCGGAGCCTGAAAGCCCTGTGATGACAACTAATTTATTGCGAGGAATTTCTACGTCAACGTTTTTGAGATTGTTGACCCTCGCGCCTTTTATGCTGATATTGGAAACTGACATAACTTACAAAGGTACGAATTAGATTGTTCTCACGCAAGGATTTTGCATGCTGCCTTTGCCAAATAAATAAAAAACTTCAAAATATCATATAAATTGTCAGAATAGCAACTGATATATCGCGTCGCCGTGATATTGGCCGAATTTATATCCGGCTTCCTTGAGAACTCCTGCTTTTGTGAAGCCATGCGACGTGTGAAGCCGCTCGCACGGCTCGTTTCCTTCAGTTATGAACGAGATGAGCGAATGGACTCCTTGTTTGCGGCATCCGTCAACAACGAGTGAGAGCAGCTTGCTGCCTATGCCTTTGCCGGTAAGACCGTTTCGCAGATAGATAGTTACTTCGAGTGTGTGGCTGTAAACAGGGTCGGGCATAAATTTATGCGCGAAACAATAACCGTCGATACGTCCGTCGTCGTTTACCGCCACATAAAAAGGAAAGTGTCCGACCACGGGCTCTATCTGGCATTTCATGTCTGCGGTGCTGCGGATGCGGTCGCTGAAAATTGCCGTGCTGTTGGCTATATAGTAATTGAAAATATCGGCCATAGAGGCCGCGTCGTCAATATTTCCAGGTCTGATTGTCATAATCTGTATAAGCTATATTATCGATTGTGAAAAAATCATGCAAAGTTAAGGTTTTTTTGATGGCTTTTCGCCAATTTTTTATAATTTTGTAATGTTCTAAAATGTGCGCATGCCGCACGTAAGCTTATCACTAAAAATATAGAAAATGAATTACATTATCAATCAAATTTATCCTTTTGAAGTGTTGCCGGGCGATGCTCGCGATGATGTTTTCCGTTTAAAGGCAGAGATGCCCGACGGGGTTGCTGAAATCACCCTGCCTAAACTGCAGTTTCAGAAACGAGCCGGATATCTGGCGCCGACACAGCTTACGTGCCGAGTAAAAAGTTTTGACGACGACGGACTGCCGGTAGTGACTCATGTGGTGCCGCCTTATGTATATGAACTGTATAACACAAAATTCAAAAAAGGTGAAATATTTGAGTGTGAAGTCTTTTATGTGCCGGCGAAGCCCGAAGTTGACTCATATCGTATCATTGACCGAAACGGTATATTCTATAACCTGCAGTACAGCGACAACATATTGTCGAAAGGGCAGATAGTTAAATGTCGTTTTGTAAAACTTACTCCAAAATATTTTCAGTTTGAACTGGTCGACGAAGTGGCCAAGTTCTCCTATTTCAGTCCCGAGACAATATTCGGCGCAATAGGAACACGTCCGCTGCTGCGACAGTTCATAATGGAGCATCTTATTGAGACGTCGACCGATGCGAGCCGTGAAATAGCGAACCAGAACCCGTTGTGGCCGGTAAACACAGCACGTGTCGTTTTGTCGCGTCTGCCTGAGTGGTTTCTTGAAGCCAGACTGCAGCAGCGCTACAGTGTGTGGGGATGCCTGCTCAACACGCTTCGCGACATGCTTTTATTTTTGCTCGAAGGTTCGGGCTACTTAAATGGCGCGCCGGCCGAGCAGCAGCGTAACTATCGCCGTCAGCTCACAACAATGGTGGAGAGCGTCGAACCCTATCGTCGCACCCTCGAAATCATTGCCGGAGGACTCGAAGTACAATTTGTAAACGGTCTGCTTGACAAACTGGAAAAGTCGGGATACCTCTTCCACCCGGCCGACCAGTTTGCTGTGCTGATGCTTTTCTTCAGGCTGCATCCCGAGAATGTGGGTAACTACATGAGCCGAATCTTCGAGGGTATTCTCAGCCGTGACCTCGACAACTGGAAGCGAGAACCTTTCCGCAGTGCTTTTGTGGAGCAGTTCGAGATTTATGTGAGTCAGGCCCGAACCAAAATCGATGCTCTTCCCATGGCCGAAAGCCTCGGCCAGAAAGCACGAATTCAGGCCGTGGTGATGGCGCTTGCATTGCAGATATTGCTTGGCGACGAAAACGATAACCTTGAGCGCAACTCGTCGCTGTATTACCGTTATATATCGCTTCTCCGTCCCAACAACACGCGCCAGCTTCTCTCCAAGTCGTTTCTTGCTCTTATGGGCGTGAAGGTAAATGGCAATCTGCGTTTCGAGCAGCTTAAAGAGCCCAATCTGATGATGACATCGGCCATGGTCACGTCATACGACGACGAGCTGCAGGCTCTGACTACAAACCACCTCTACACCAACGGAACAATCGACATCTCTGTATCGTCGGAAGGTATAGCACTGTCGCAATCGCGACGTAATGACATTGCGGAGAGTGTTATTCCCGAGAACCTCATGCCGTGGTTGCGTCCGCAGGTGCATGTAGAGGGTGTACGCTCGCTCACCGCTTCGAAATTTAAAAAACTGAACGAACACGAACTGTGGTGGGGCGAAATCGAGCATCAGTTGTTCGACAGCAACGTGCCGGTGGCGGCATTGACTGTCGACCGCACCATGCGTCGCGCCGAAGAGGACGATGAGGTTTTCATTGTTGTAGACAGTGTCGAAGATACCGGCGACGGCAATCCCGTGTTCCATTGTCATATCGACGACAGCGACTACAGCGAGGGCTCGGGCGTGCTTTACCGCAGCGACATTGTGGGTTATTCTCTGCGGCAGATAAACGAATTTTCATTCCGCGACAACCGTGGCCGCAAGCTTTTCTATCGTGCCCGTGTGAAGAGATTCAATCCCGATGGCACATATATTTTCACCCTTGAAAATGAAGTGAAGGCATACACCGACGCCTACTATCAGGCCGGCGAGGAATACAGTGTGCTGATTGCCCACGAAGCTCGTGATGCCGCACAGAGATTTGTCGGATATACCGGCTTTACTTCCGACGGTGTCAGCATATATGTGCCTTGTTCGCAGAAAGAGCATAACTTTAGAGTTGGCGACATTATAAGCGTGAGACTTCTGCCTGCGACAAACGGTATAAATGTCTTTGACATCTTGGGGATTGACGACACGCAGTCATTTACGAAAAATACGGCTTTCGACTGCCTCATGCAGGAAATCGCAGTGCCCGAGGCAATGGAAGACAGCGAGGAGAGCGGAAGCGAAGAGCTGCTGCGCGACCCCGACGAAATTCTCAATACCGACGATGTGCGAGAACTCATAGAGATTATCCGGTTCAATGCCATTGCCTCCACCGACCTTATGCGGGCCTACGACTATCTGCGTTTCGCGGCGCTTATGGCCAGAATCATTGCCGACGACAGCCTGGCTGCGACTTTGCGGACACATGCCAAATTGCTAACCCTTCACAAGGATTATGCAACCAATGCGAAACTCGATCCTGCGAAACTCGATCCACTGCGTGCGCCGGCTTCTGAGAATGAGCTCCTGGGCATGATTTTCCACCGACTCGAAATGGTGTCGTGGCTGTCGAACCAGGAGTATACAGAGCGCCTTTACAAAACCGTAGCCAATCCTGCATCTGAGCTCGAGGGCAGCATAGCCCGTCTTGTGCTCTCATACAACATGCTTATGGGAGGTGAAACCGAAGTGAACAAATCAATAGCCGATGGCATACGCCAGGAGATAATGAAAAAGCTCAATGTAAATAACGAAATACGTATGGGCAAACATTATGGCTCCGAGTCGAAATACGTCGAGTTCAAGACTTCGCTCGTCTTTCCGCCTGTCAAGCCTGGCGAGAAAATGGTGGAGAATCCCCTCAAGCAGCAGCATAATATTCTCACCCGAATCGCCGGTCTGCTCAACGCCGAAGGAGGCCATCTCTATCTCGGCGTGAACAACGAAGGCTATGAGGTGGGTATGCCCGACGACTTCCGCTACTACGAGCGTCATACCGTTTCCGACGGCAGGTATATGCATAAGATTAAAGACGTTGCTTCGCTATGTCTCTTTATCAATCACCTCGTCACTTATAACTTCGGAGAGACTGTTGCCCGAAAAATCAATATAGCCCAGGACCCCGAGGCCCATAAAGGAGTTGTCGACATACAGGTAGAACGTTCGCTCGAGCCAGTCCGCATTGACAACGAACTGTGGGTGCGCCAGACCGGTGAAGTCACGCGCCTCATATCCGACGAAAAATCAATACGGGAATTCGAGGAAGAACGCAAGGATTTGCGCCTCCGAGAGCAAATTTCGCTCAGGGCAAAATTGGAGGCTGCCGACGAAGCCGAGGAAGCCGAAGAAATCATAGTTGCCGAAGAGCAGTGCGCACCCCGTGATACTGAAAATGAGGCGTCTGAAGAAACTGCTCCCGCCGAGTATAATGCCGAGGAACCTAAGGCCGACGAGGCGACTATAGCCACCTCAATGTGGCGTCCCAATGTGTACAGAAGCTATGAGTCAGATTTTGTCGAGCCCTACGGTTTCCTATACTTCTTCAAGGATAACAAACTGCTTTTCTCTACGTCCGACCTCTACACCTATCCCGGCGCAGACGACTGTGTGCAGACTCTTGTTATTCCTCATGACATGGAAAACGCATACCTTGTCATAGGATATGACAATGAACGCGCCCTTCGAATTTCTCTTTCAGAGATTTACCAGAAGGCGAAGACCTCGAAGACAATAAACTTCAATGCCGACTATGAGGTGCTCTTCGTTGCACTGGCTTCGAAGGACGACGCTCTTGTGGTGATGGGAGCCGACAGTGCCGACACTCTGTGGCGTAGAGCTGTAAAAATCTCCTCTATCGACGCTAATCATCTCATGAGCAAGCCTGTAAGGCTGCACGAGTCGCCTATCAACCGTACATTCGGATTTGAAATTGCCGATGCTTCAGCTTTGTCGCATTTCAAAGACTGCATGAGCGACAAACTTGCTCCAAAACGTTTTGGTGAGACAATGAGAGTGAAGACCTCGTCGCCCGACCTCGAATACAAGCTTAAACAACTCATAAAAGATTGCATCCCACAAGTAAACTGAGACTATGCCACTTATTTCTATAATCACTGTGTGCTATAACGCCGCCGATACAATTGAGCGGACTATCGCGAGTGTCGACGCGCAGACATTCGACGACTATGAGCATTTCATTGTCGACGGCAAATCGTCTGACGCAACGCTTGCAATCATAAAATCGCATCCCGACAGCCGACGCCGTTGGATATCGGAGCGCGACGGCGGAATATACGACGCAATGAACAAGGGCATGTCGATGACTTCAGGCGATTATCTGATTTTTCTTAATGCCGGCGACAAGTTGCACTCGCCCGATACGCTCGCAGTCATAGCAAAGGCAATCGCCGAAAACAACCGACCGGGCATTGTATACGGGCAGACAGATATTGTAGACAACGATGGCTGCTATCTCCGTACACGGCATCTGTCGGCTCCCAAAGAGCTCACCCTCCGCAGTTTTGCCGACGGAATGCTTGTGTGTCACCAATCTTTTGTAGCTCTGCGTCGCATAGCGCCTTCGTATCAGCTCAAATACCGTTTTTCGGCTGATTACGACTGGTGTATAGGATGCCTTCAGCATTCGCGCTGCAGCATAGGTCTTACCGACACTGTCTTCACCGATTATCTCGACGAAGGAGTTACCACACGCAACAGACGCGCCTCGCTCATAGAGCGTTTCCGAATCATGTGTTTTTACTACGGAACGCTGCCGACAATTCTCCGGCATGTGAAATTTGCTCTCCGGGCAATAAAGCGTCAAATGAATAAGTAAAATAATATGATACTGTTGAATACGACATTCAGCATCGATGCCTCGGCAGCTGATGCTTTCAAACAATATATAATAGAAGAGTTCGTGCCTCGTGCCGAAAAAGCGGGTATGTACAATATACTCCTCACAGGAGTCCGCGACCGTGAGACACAGCCGGCACTTGCGCCGTCGCGTACTTTCGCACTGCAGTTCAGGGCTCCCTCACAGCAAGTGTATGACGAGTTTGCTGCCCACACGCTTCCGCTGGTGACTCGTTATATCAAGCGTAAATGGGCCGGAAAAATTGCGATGTTCGATACTGTGCTCGATGTAGTCCATGACCATAACAAGACAGCCGCAAATGATTGAGCAGTCTGTAAAAAAAGCCGACCGAATAATTTTAGGCATCGACCCCGGCACGATAATCATGGGCTACGGCATACTTGGCGTATACGATAAAAAACCGGGCATGATAGCCATGGGCTTGATAGAACTGTCGAAAATCGGAGACCACTATATGCGTCTGGCTCGTATCTACGAGCGCGTGAAAATGCTTGTGGAACAATATTGCCCCGACGAAGTGGCTATTGAAGCGCCATTCTTCGGCAAAAACGTGCAGTCTATGCTCAAGCTCGGTCGAGCACAAGGCGTGGCCATGGCTGCGGCACTCTCGCATCAGGTGCCTATCTGTGAATATGAACCTCGAAAAATTAAACAGGCAATAACCGGAAACGGAGCCGCTTCGAAAGAACAAGTATGCGAAATGCTCATACGCATACTGTCGATTTCTCGCGAAAATATTCTTCCGAAACTGGATGCCACTGATGCGCTTGCTGCCGCTCTATGCCATTTTTACGAGTTGGGCAAGCCTTCAGTGCCAAAGGCTTCGTCGTGGAAAGATTTTATAGCGAAAAACCCCGGCAAGGTAAAAGGCCTGTAACCCGATAAACGCAAAAACAATGGATCCTGAAAAAGAACGTATAGAATATCTCCGACGCGAACTTCACCGGCATAATTACAACTATTATGTGGCAAATTCGCCCGAAATAGGCGACAAGGAGTTCGACATGCTCATGAAAGAGCTGGAAGCACTAGAAGCTGAACACCCCGAAATGTACGACCCGAATTCGCCCACGCAGCGTGTCGGCTCCGACCTTTCGACCGGTTTTGAGCAGGTGCGTCACATTTATCCGATGTTGTCGCTTGCCAATACTTATTCAATCGATGATGTCGAAGCGTGGTTCAAACGCGTCGACGAAGCCCTCTCGGGACAGGATGTGACAATAGTCGGCGAGATGAAATTCGACGGCTCCGGAATATCTCTTATTTACGAGCATGGCAAACTTGTCAGAGCAGTTACCCGCGGCGATGGTGAGGTGGGTGATGTCGTTACAGACAATATACGCACAATAAAAAGTATTCCGCTTCAGCTTCAGGGTAGCGGCTGGCCCGATTTTTTTGAAATACGTGGTGAAGTGCTGCTGCCATGGGCCGCTTTCGACCGACTCAACGCAGAGCGTGCCGAGGCCGGCGAGCCCTTGTTTGCCAATCCGCGAAATGCGGCTGCCGGCACGATGAAACTTCTCAATCCTGCCGAAGTGGCGCATCGCGGACTCGATGCGTATCTCTACTACTTGCTCGGCGATAACCTGCCGTACGACAATCATTACGATAATATGATGGCAGCCCGTTCGTGGGGTTTCAAAGTGAGCGATGCCATGACTTGTCTCCATTCAATCGACGAAGTCGACAAATATATAAACTATTGGGACAAAGCCCGCAAAACTTTGCCGGTGGCGACCGACGGCCTTGTGTTCAAAGTAAACTCTCTTCGACAGCAGCTTAATCTCGGGTTCACGGCCAAGTCTCCCCGATGGGCGGTAGCGTATAAATTCGCGGCCGAACGCGCGCTTACCCGTCTGCGGTTCGTGTCTTTCGATGTCGGCCGCATGGGCATCATCACTCCTGTTGCCAATCTCGAGCCTGTGCTGTTGTCGGGTACTGTTGTAAAAAGAGCATCGATGCACAACGAGGATATAATGCGCACTCTCGATATACACGAGGACGATATGCTTTATGTGGAGAAAGGCGGCGAAATCATACCCAAAATTACCGGTGTGGAGATTTCGGAGCGCACTCCCGGCGCGCCTCCGGTGTCGTTTGTAAGCCATTGTCCGGCTTGCGGCGCCCGTCTTGTGAGAGTTGAAGGCGAAGCTGCGTGGGTCTGCCCGAATAAAGAAGGCTGTGTGCCACAGATAGTAGGGCGCATCGAGCACTTCGTAGGCCGTCATATGATGAATATCGACGGTATCGGTGAGGAGACCGCTGCTGCGCTTTTTGCCCACGGTTTTATACGCAATGTCGCCGATCTCTACGACCTTACAGCTATGCAGCTTATGACAATCGAAGGATTTGGCGCCAAAAGTGCCGAGCGTGTGATTGCCGGCATTGAGGCAAGCAAAGAAGTTCCCTTTGAGCGTGTAGTATTTGCCCTGTCAATTCCCTTTGTAGGGGAGACCACGGCACGCAAGGTGGCAAGAGCTGCCAAAAACATCGACACACTGATGTCGATGCCTACCGAACAGCTTGAGGCCATAGAAGACGTAGGCAGCCGTATTGCCGCCTCGATAGCTAATTTCTTTGCAGATGAGCAAAACAAGCGTATGGTAGAGCGACTGCGTGTCGCCGGACTTAAAATGGAGGTTGCCGTAGCTTCCGAGAGCCAGCCGCTCTCTGACACACTCGCAGGGAAAACATTTGTTATCAGTGGTGTTTTTGCAAAGCACAGCAGAGAAGAGTATAAAAGCCTTATTGAGCGCCACGGCGGTAAAAATTCCGGTTCTATTTCGAAGAAGACCGACTACGTGCTTGCCGGTGAAAATATGGGGCCTGCAAAACTAGAAAAAGCAAACAAACTCGGAATTCCCGTAATAAGCGAGGATGATTTTCTGCGCATGACCGGCGAATAATATTGTTTATATGTAGCATCCCGAGAAAAATTAGTAACTTTGCATGAATATTTGACATCAATTATTATGCCTGAACAGAAAAAAGAAATAGTTCTCAGTGGCATCCGCGCCACTGGAAACCTCCACCTCGGCAACTACTATGGCGCTTTGCGCAAATTTGTTGCCGTTCAGAATGACTACGACTGCAACTTTTTCATAGCCGACCTTCACGCCCTCACAACAAACCCCAATCCTGATGATTTGCATAGGAATGCGCGCCAGATTCTCGCCGAGTATCTGGCAGCCGGTCTCGATCCCGAAAAATCTACGATTTTCGTGCAGAGTGACGTGCCCGAGATTGCAGAGATGTATCTGCTGCTCAACATGCATGTAGGTATCGGCGAACTTATGCGTACAACCTCATTTAAAGACAAGGCCCGCAAGGCTCTTGGTATCACGGCAACGTCAGACGACAGCGACGAAGCATTTGAAAAAGAAATTATCGGAGCATCGACAAACAAGCGCGTCAATGCCGGCCTGCTTACATATCCCACACTGATGGCAGTGGATATTCTTATCCAGAAAGCTACAAAAGTGCCCGTAGGCAAAGACCAGCTGCAGCACCTCGAGCTCACACGCCGCTTCGCACGCCGCTTTAATTCGTTCTACGGTGTGGATTTGTTCCTGGAGCCGACCGATTTCAATTTCGGAGGGCAGCCGATAAAGGTGCCCGGACTCGACGGCTCAGGTAAGATGGGCAAGAGCGAAGGCAACTGCATTTACCTTGTCGATGACCCCAAAGTGCTGCGCAAGAAAGTGATGCATGCCGTTACAGATGAAGGCCCCAAAGAGCCGAATTCGCCTATGTCCGAGCCTATTGCCAATCTCTTCACTCTTCTCGAACTGACTTCGAAACCCGAAGTCGTTGAGCAGTTCCGTGACGCTTACGCTGATTGCTCCATACGTTACGGTGACCTTAAAAAGCAGATTGCAGAAGATATTCTTGCCGTCACCACACCTATCCGCGAGCGTGTCAACGATATTCTCTCCGACGAGGCATATCTCGAGAAAGTTGTGCGCATGGGTGCTGAAAAAGCCCGCGAGCGAGCGTCGAAAACGCTCGCAGAGGTAAAGCACATCATGGGTATACGCAAATTCTGAAAACCGGATAGCTGAAAGTTGGCTTCTTCAAAAGAACAACGGCTTGTGCAGGAGCAACAACAGCGGCTCCAGCAGCGTCTCAATCCGCAGTATGTGGCATTGGGACGTCTGCTCGAAATGTCTGTAGCCGAGCTTGAAGAAGAAATACGATCGCGGCTAAACGACAATCCGGCTCTCGAAGTGGTGTCGCCTTCGTCGGGCGACGAGCATGCGCAGGAGAACGATTTCCATGAAACCTCTGAACAGCTTCAGCAGGCCGACTATGCGTCGGAAGACGATATGCCGATTTCATCCCGGCCATACAGCCACAGGGCTGATGGCTATGAGGATTTCGACCCTACTTCGATTGCCGCTGACGATGGTGTCTCGCTTTACGAAGCCGTCATGTCGCGACTGGAGTCGGAGTATGAGATGTCGGATACCGACCGCCGCATCGCAGCCTATATAATAGGAAATTTCGATGAGAGTGGCTATCTGACACGAAGTCTCTCGTCAATTGCCGATGATATAGCCATTGCCGAGGGGTTTGAGCCTCGACCGGAGGAAATGAATCGTGTTTTCAGCCTTATCCGGACCCTTGACCCTCCCGGTCTGGGTGCCGTTGACCTTCGCGACGCCCTTCTTCTGCAGCTCGATGCCAAAAAAGCGTCTGTGACACAACGCACGGCTCGTGAAATTGTGGCCAACTATTTCGATTTACTCTCAAAAAAACATTATTCGCGCCTGGTGGCTCAGCTCGAGATTTCGGAAAAGAACCTTTCGGAAGCCCTCGACCTGATTAAAAGCCTCAATCCCAAGCCGGCATCGGCACTGAGCATCGGCGCGAGCACCGACCGCGTGCGACATGTGAATCCCGACATATCTCTGGAGTATGACAACGACACAGGGACATTTACCATTTCACTGTTGGGCAATATTCCCGAACTCGGTATCGAGGAGAGTTTCACAGAATTGGCTCCTATCGAAAAACCGAGTGCCAATGCGGCCGTAAGGCAACGTCAGCGTCAGGCTCTTGCGTTCAAACGCCGTAAATACGACGATGCAAGTGCCTTCATCGGGCTGTTGCGCATGAGAGCTGAGACTATGATGAAAATAGTGAAGACGATTGTAGACATACAGCGCACATTTTTCATCACAGGAGAGAAAGCCGATATCCGTCCTATGATACTCCGTGATATTTCGGAGCGGACAGGGCTCGACCTCTCTGTTATATCGAGAGCTACAGCTGATAAATATATCCTCACGACGCATGGCGTTTATCCCCTGAAACTGTTTTTCAATGAGCGTCCCGATGCCGAGTCCGATGTGTCGTCGCACGAAATCATCAAGGCTATTCAGACGATTATTGATGCCGAAGACAAGCATTCGCCTATGAGTGACCAGGCGATAGCCGATGCATTGGTCACCCGAGGATATGATATCGCACGCCGAACGGTGGCGAAGTACCGCGAGCGACTCGGTTTGCCGGTGGCAAGATTAAGACGTAATTTGTAATTTCTTTCTATAAGACATAGATATAATGGAAGAAAACAACCAGAAAAGCACAACTGTTGCCCGCACGGCGCATATCATCAGCGATGTGTTCTGCCCATTGCTAACGCCCACATATGCCATGATAGTGGCTATGTGCCTTACAAGATTGTCGTTTTTGCCCGGAGGCATACGCCTGTGGACAACACTCGGCATTTTCGGCATAACCTGTATGTTGCCTCTTGTTTTCATTCTCATTTTGCTAAGAACGGGTAGGGTGAGCGACATGAGCATATCTAACCCCAGGCAACGCCGAGCCCCGTACTGGGCATCGATAATCTGCTATTTTGCCGCTGCTGCATATCTTGCCGCTCTCCATGCCCCGATATGGCTGTCGACATTCTTTGTTGGAGCCGGCCTGGTATCTATTCTGTGCATGATTATCACCAACTGGTGGAAAATCAGTGCCCACACGGCAGGCATAGCCGGTTTTGCTGCAATAGTATTCTGGCTGTCGCGAACCGGCCTTCTGATATATGCGCCGCTCGAATGGAGCAGTATCGCATTTCTGCTTATCGGCGCAATGGCATGGTCGCGCCTGTATCTCAATCACCACACACTCTTGCAGACTGCTGCCGGTGCCGCGCTTGCGTTCTCGGTAGAATATGTTCTGCTTTTTATTATGACATTATAATTTATCCACGATAATTCCACATAACAATATGAGCACAGTAAGCATAATAATGGGAAGCACCTCCGACCTTCCCGTAATGCGCAAAGCCGCCGATTTCCTGGAGCAGATGGAAGTTCCGTTCGAAATGCATGCACTCAGTGCACACCGCACACCGGCAGCTGTAGAGAGCTTCGCGTCGGGAGCGAAAGACCGCGGCGTGAAAGTGATAATAGCCGCAGCCGGCATGGCAGCCGCTCTGCCGGGTGTGATTGCCGCACTCACTCCATTGCCTGTTATCGGCGTGCCTATTGCCTCTACACTTGACGGCATTGACGCTATGCTTTCTATCATACAGATGCCTCCCGGCATACCTACGGCTACCGTGGGTATAAACGGCGCACTCAATGCGGCTGTGCTCGCTGTGCGCATTCTGTCGCTCAGCGATGAAGCACTTGCCGGCCGCTATGCCGCTTATTGCGCGAGCCTTTCTGCCAAGGTCGAGAAGGCCGATGCAGAACTTGCCGCTATCTCCGATTACAAATTCAAGACCAATTGATTTCTGTGGCATCACAAGTTCAAGCCTCTTCTTTGCGCCGCAAAGTGAACCCGGTTGATATATCGGGTGTAATTGTCGGCGCTCCAAAACCGGTCGTGATTCAGTCGATGACAACTACACCGACACTCGATACTGAAGCGTCGGTGACGCAGACAGAGATAATTGCAAACGCCGGTGCAGAACTGGTGCGCCTCACCGCTCAAGGCGTCACTCACGCTGCAAATCTCGCCAATATCAAGCGCGAACTGCTTGCGCATGGATGCTCTGTGCCTCTTGTGGCCGACATCCACTTCAACCCTGCAGCAGCTTTCGAGGCCGCAAAGCACGTGGAGAAAGTGCGTGTTAATCCCGGCAATTTCTTCGATCCCGGCCGCACTTTTCGCAAGATGGAATTCACGGATGAGGAGTACAATGCAGAACTGAGCCGCATACGCGAGAAGTTTGTGCCATTTCTCGAACTTTGCCGCAGTAATGGCACCGCAATACGAATCGGAGTGAATCACGGTTCGCTCAGCGACCGCGTGATGAGCCGCTTCGGCGACGGTGCCGAAGGCATGGTAGAGTCGGCTCTCGAATATCTGCGAATCTGTCGTGACGAGCATTTTGATAATGTAGTTGTGTCAATCAAGGCATCCGACGTTCCTGTAATGACCGATACCGTGCGTCTGCTTGTGGAGCGTATGGCTGCCGAAGGTATGGCATATCCTCTTCATCTGGGTGTGACTGAAGCCGGCAATGCTCTCGAGGGCCGCATCAAATCGGCAGTTGGTATTGGTTCGCTTCTCAGCGACGGTATTGGAGATACCATACGCGTGTCGCTCAGTGAAGCCCCCGAGAATGAAGTGCCTGTGGCAAGAATGATAGTTGACCACTGCATGGAAAATTTAGCCACAGCCGGCGCTGCGTATTTTAACCGGTCTCAAGGCCGAAGGCCCTCCGAAGCATCTGCGTGCGGTATGGGCGGCCAAAATAACACCGTCATTTTAAACGACACAGTTGGGGCAGAGCAGCTTCTGGCCGATAAAAAGGCCATAGTGCTTACACTTGACACTCCGGGTCGCCCCTCGCAAGTGCGTCGACTGGTGGACTACAATAATCCGTCTCCGGTAATGGCCATTTTCTCCTATCCTGAAATCAGCGATAAAGAGCAACTGATTGTGGCTGCGGCTACCGACATAGGTGCGGTGTTTCTCGAAGGCTATCGCGACGGAGTAGGCCTTGTATCGCCATTACTTAGCGAAAAAGAGGCGGTTGACCTTTGCCGCAAAATAGTGCAGGCAACCGGCATAACCCGCTATCAGGCTGAAATAATAGCCTGCCCCGGATGCGGACGCACCCTTTATTCGCTTCCCGAAGTGCTCGAGGACGTGAAGAAGGAATGTCTGCATCTCAAAGAGCTTAAGATAGCAGTTATGGGCTGTATAGTCAACGGACCGGGAGAAATGGCCGGTGCTGACTATGGCTATGTGGGCGCCGCGGCAGGAAATATAAGTCTATATCGCGGAATAGAGTGCGTGGAGAAGAATATACCTCAGAGCGAAGCTCTTGAGCATCTTGTCGCACTGATAAAAGCCGACGGCAAATGGCATGAGAAAGGAGCGGACGAGTGACGGTTGCCGAGCCTGAAGTAGTGGAATTCGATAACGGGCTACGTCTGGTGCATATACACCAGCGTGGTTCGGGCGCAGGTATTTTCGGAATATCTGTCCGGGCCGGAAGCGCCGATGAGCTCCCTGGCGAAGAAGGACTGGCACACTTTGTGGAGCATACGCTTTTCAAAGGCACTGCCCGCCGTTCGTCGTGGCATATCATCAATCGTATGGAAGCCGTAGGAGGTGAACTGAATGCTTTCACGTCGAAAGAAGAGACCGTAATCTACAGTGTTTTCCCTTCGGGAAATGCACCGAGGGCCATAGAACTTATAGCTGATCTCACCATCAATTCGCGCTTTCCGGATAAAGAACTCGATAAAGAGCGCGAAGTAGTGATTGATGAAATCAACTCATACCGTGATAATCCCTCGGAGGCGATTTTTGATGATTTCGAAGTTTATGCGCTCTCACCGGCTCCGACTGCTCACAACATACTTGGAACTCCGGCCGGTGTACGGAAGCTCACGAGTGCCGACTGCAGGGAGTTTTTAAGGCGCAACTATCGCTCGGAGAACATTGTGGCTTTCTACTCCGGTCCGCAGACTTTGTGCCATATCGCACAGCAGGTATCGCGATATTTCGATGCTTTGCCGCGTGGAGCCAAAGAGTGCGTAGTGTCCGAAAATCTCCGATATGATGTGGCTCTGTTCAACCGCACAGAAATTATGCGGATTCATCAGACCCATGCCATACTTGGGTGCGGTGGCCCCGGATTGCTCGATATCCGTAGGCATGCCATGGCGCTTCTTGCCAACATTGTTGGAGGCCCGGGCATGAATTCGCTGTTGAACATCGAGTTGCGCGAGCGCCGAGGCCTTGTATATTCGGTTGAAGCATCTACCGCATTTTTCGCCGACGGAGGGCTGCTGACAGTATACTTCGGATGTGACAGGCATGATTTGGATGAGTGTCGCCGCCTCTGTGTCGATGTTTTCCGGTCGATTGCCGACGGAAATTTTACCGAACGCCGTCTCGAACTGGCAAAAAAACAATATCTCGGTCAGCTTGCCATTGCTTTTGAAAACAAAGAAAATCGTATCATGGATGCGGCGCGCGCCGTGCTTTTCCGCGGTGCACTCAGTTCGTACAACCATATTCGCGATGAAATCAAAGGGGTTACGGCAGAACACCTCGCCGCATTGGCCTTGCCGATGTGCGAGCCGTCGTCACTCGTATTTACTTATAAATGACTTTTCGGATGAAAAAGCTTCTTAACGTATTTTTGTTGCTTGCTGCGGTTTTTATAGCTTCGTGTTCAAACGAGGCCGTAGAGAAACTCGCGCGTGAAGTCGAGAGTTTCAATAAAGATTGTCCGCGACAGTTTGGCACGACAGTGCTGCGGAGTATAATCTATGACAAGAGCGACAATGAAGTGGTGCTGACTTATATCGTCGACGAGAAATATACCGATATGTCGACATTGTCGGGTGTCGATGCTGAGCAGCGACGTTATCTTCAGGCATTTCTCGGCAGTGAGTCGACAGCTGGTTTTCTTAACGACCTTGTCGCGGCAGAAGCATCGTTCTGCATCCGCTTCGAGGGTAATGAGTCGGGCATCACGGAATCGGTGTCGCTTAGTGCCGACGAACTAAAAGCTATAGACCTGAAGTCTACGGGCGATGACAATGACCGTGAACAACTCGAGGGACTTGTGGCTTTGGCAAACAGGCAGGCGCCATCCGAAATTATTGAGGGAGTCACATTCTCATCGGTTGTCCTTGCCGACAGCTCTATCGATTATTTCTATGTCTACGACCCGGTAAAAGTGACAATAATGTCAGACAGTCTCGAAGCCATGCGAAAACTCGCGGCCGAGGAACTTCGTGAAGAGCTGACCGCACCCGAATCTCGCCAGCAGTTCGACATAATACGCAAGCTCGACCTTGCCGTGCGGCTCATATATTCGCCAGCCGATACAACAGCCGAAGAATACAAGCTTGTAATCACTTCGGAAGAAATAGCAGGTTTTTAGAGTTAAAATAGGTAATTTCGCTACGACCTTCAGAATTAATTTCTAACTTTGTTCTATATTAGGACAATTGTCAGCGAGACGAAAACCATTTGCAAGCAATACCATACAGAACGCACTTCATGAAGCTTATCTTCAATATACATTATCGCACAAACTGGGGAGAATCCGTATACATTAGCGGTGACACCGTAGCCTTGGGCGGCAACGACCTGTCGCGCGCAGTCAGACTCGAACACGAAAGCGACGGAAAGTGGTCGGTAGAAGTCGAAATCTGCGACACTGCGGGAGATTTTACCTACCGTTATGTGATAAAACGTGATGACGGTTCAGTTGTCGAAGAGTGGGGCAAACCGCATAGATTTGTTTCTTTCCCGGCAACCGGAGTAGTACGTATTTTCGACTCCTGGCAGGTGCGTCCCGATGATATGCCCATGTATTCCTCTGCGATTGCGGGCTGTGTCAACCTCCGGGATACTCCGGCCAACAGTGTGCAGCCCGCGGCCGGCTTCGTGACGATATGCGTCGAAGCTCCCATGGTCGGCAAAGATGAGACGCTTGTGCTCTGTGGCGAAAGCGCGCAACTTGGCGCATGGGTTCCTGCAAACGGAGTGCGAATGAACAGTGCCGTATATCCTGTATGGAAAATCAATCTGCCGGCAAGCTGTCTCAGTGCTGGTACGCAATATAAATTTGTCGTTGTCAAAACATCTGACGGCGAGACCGTCTGCTGGGAAGATGGTGATAACCGACATATCGGTGTGGACGCATCGGTGTCGGAGGCCACGATAATACAAGGGCTTCGCGTGAGGTGCAATAAGCTGTGGCATGGGGCCGGCACTGCAATTCCTGTATTTTCTTTAAGGAGCGACGCCGACTTTGGTGTGGGTGATTTCTACGACATCATTCCGCTGGTCGACTGGGCAGTGTCGACAGGCCAGTCATTCATTCAGCTTTTGCCGATAAACGACACCACGATGACGCGTTCGTGGATGGATTCATATCCCTACAATGTAATATCCACTTTTGCGCTTCATCCTATATATCTGCGTCTTGAAGAAGTAGGCGTGCTTGCCGATGACTCCCGACGCGAATATTACCATAGACTTGGACAAGAGCTGAATCAATTGCCGAAATTGGACTATGAGCGGGTCTATAATGGCAAAGAAGCTTATCTTCGAGAGATTTTTGCTCAGGAAGGAAACAAAACGCTCAACAGCGACGAATTCAAGTCGTTTGTTGCGCGAAACAGTTCGTGGCTCATGCCATATGCTGCATTCTGCACGCTTCGCGACCGCTTCAACACGGCCGAATTCGAAAAGTGGGGCATGTATGCGGTTTATACTCCCGAGGTACCTGCAAAGGTAGAGCGCGAAGCGCCGGAAGAGATGAACTTCGTTTATTTTCTGCAGTATCACCTTGACCGGCAGATGACGCATGCTCACAATTATGCCAAGACACACGGCATAGCGCTAAAAGGCGACATTCCCATAGGCATATCGCGCAACGGCGCTGATGCCTGGCAGAATCCACGCTTGTACAATATGGATTGTCAGGCCGGCGCGCCTCCCGATGACTTCTCTGTCAATGGGCAGAACTGGGGCTTCCCTACATACTATTGGGAAGTGATGAGCAACGACGGATTTGCATGGTGGAAAATGCGCTTTGCCAAAATGGCGGAGTATTTCGACGCCTATCGCATAGACCATGTACTCGGTTTCTTCCGCATATGGCAGATTCCTATCGATGCCATACACGGACTGCTCGGATGTTTCTATCCGGCATTGCCTTTCACTGCCGACGAATTGCGCGACAATTACGATTTCTGGATTCTCCTCGACATTCATACCCGTCCGTATATTACAGATGATGTGTTGAATCATGTCTTTGGCGACATGGCTCAGCAAGTTCGAAGTCGTTATCTTGATTCTACGGAAGATAAGCGCTACAAACTGAAGGACAGCTTCAACACACAGCGCAAAATTAGAGATTACTTTGCAGAAAATAACGACATCGAAAACGCCGAACTTATCTGCGTGGGGCTCATGAATCTTGTCGACGATGTTCTTTTCATCGAGGACCCGGTTGAAAAAGGTAAATACCATCCGCGTATATCAGCACAGAATACATATATCTACCGTTCGCTCAACGAATATGAGCGCTGGTGTTTCAACCGTTTGTACGAAGACTTTTTCTATCACAGACACAACGATTTCTGGTACGAGAAGGCCATGTGGAAGCTGCCGCTTCTGATTGCTTCGACTGATATGCTTGCTTGTGCCGAAGACCTCGGAATGATACCGGCATGTGTGCCTGACGTGATGCATCGTCTTCAGATTTTATCGCTTGAAATACAGCGGATGCCTAAAGAATTCGGTGTTGACTTCGATAATACATTGAAATATCCATATTATTCCGTATGTACTACGTCGACCCACGATATGGGCGGTATACGCCAGTGGTGGGAAGACGACAGAAATCGGGCTCAGAAGTACTACAACGAAGTACTGCGCGAGAACGGAGTCGCCACTGCAGGTGCCGAGCCACAGATTTGCCGGAGCATTATCGATTTGCATCTGCAGTCGCCGGCGATGCTTTGCATATTGCCTTTACAGGACTGGCTCTCGATTGACGGGAAAATACGACGCGACGATCCTCGCGAAGAGCAGATAAATGAGCCATCCAATCCCCGTCATTACTGGTGCTATAGGATGCATCTCACCGTCGGACAGTTGGCAGACAGCGAAAATTTCAACACCACTCTTCGTGATATGATAAAAAAATCAGGCCGGTAACAAGATGCCTGACAGACTCTGAACAATCAATGGCAATCACCAGAACACAAATAGCATCGGTAGTATGGAAGATTTTCCGTGCTGTTGTTTCGGCATTGCTTCTGGCAGCGGTTCTGTTGCCGGTGAGTCTGTATGTGCTGCTGTCAATCGACCCGGTTCAGAACGAAATACGCAGCTTTGGCTCTAAAGAACTTAGCCGCCTGCTCGGTGCCGATGTGAAAATCGGCAGGGTGATGATTCATCCTTTCAACAAGCTTGATATCCGCGATGTTAGTCTCTCGGTAGGCAACGATACAATTGCGAGACTCGACCGAGTCAGCGCCGCCTTCGAGCTTATGTATTTTTTACGCACCCGTCGGTTTGTGATTGACTATGCTTATGTCGACGGCATGTATGCCGGCATATCTCGCGAGACTCCCGACTCGCCGCTCAATATACAGACAATAATAGAGCATCTTAAATCCGATAAGCCTCGGGAAGAGAAACCATTCGATTTAGAGATAACCACAGTAATCATACGCAATGCCTCGGCGAGCTACGATGTTCTGTCGGCTTCGCAACCCGACTCGGCCAAATTCTGTCCGCAACACATAGCAGTGCACAATCTCGCCGTGAATGCATACATACCGCGAATCAGCAACAACCGCTATCAGGTGCATCTCGACCATTTATCGTTCTGCGAGCGTAGCGGATTTGAACTTAAGGCACTGCATGCAAAAGCCGACTTCGGCCGCAGCGGCGCCCGTCTTTATGATTTCAGTCTCGAACTTCCCGAAAGCCGCCTTGCCTTTGAGCCGCTTGAGTTAAGTTTTTCGGGCTATGAAGATATGCCGCGTGCCCTGCGAGAGGAAACTGTTGTCATCAACACCACCGGTACCAATACCGTATACCTTCCCGACCTCCGGGCATTTGCGCCCGTTCTCGAAGATTTTGACTGTCATGCCTCGCTCGTTCTTGGTGCCGAGGGTTCGCTTGACAACGTACACATCAATACCCTTGCTATCCGCGATGGGCGTGGGAGGGCATTCTCCCTCTCAGCCTCGGGCAATGTAGTGCATCCGGCCAACCGTGACGACATGTCGTATACTCTCGAGCACGCGAAGCTTAATTTCGATGGTCGCGATATTGTGAGAATCTTCCATAAAATACTGCCAGAGAACGCATCCGGATTACTCTCGCAGGTGCCCGATTACAACATAGAGCTGTCGGCCTCTGGAACAGTAAGCAACGGTATGGCATCAGTAAAGGCATTCGGCACTCCCGGCACAATCTCGGCGAAGGCCCGATATTCGGGCTCGAACCGCAACTATACCTTCACCGGCAATCTCTCCACTGAGAATCTTAACCTTGGCCTGCTTACAGGTAATTCCACATTGGGAATGCTCACCGCCGACATTGACGGCTCTGCCTGTTCGGGACGTAAACCGTCGGCAGACATCAAGGCACAGATATCATGCCTCGGGTATAATGGATATGATTACAGAGGCATAAAGGCTGCTTTAAAAATGAGCGGCGGCAAGCGAGTCGAAGCTGATTTTTCGCTTAACGATCCTGCTGCGCGCCTGCTCGCATATTGTGTATATGACAACAGCGAGGGGCTGCATAATATAAGCGGTACTGCCACTGCATCGGAAATCGACCTGCATAAACTGGGTATTGTAAAAGAAAAAGAGGGCTATCTTCTTAGCGCGAAAATGAATGTTCAGGGCGCATGCTCGAGTATCGATGACATCAGCGGCATTGCCGGGCTTTACGATATCCGCTGGCTCGACAGGTACGGACGTGGAATCAGAGTGTCGAAGGTCGAACTCAGTGCAAATCCTACAGCCGACGTGCCGACCCTATCGATTGACTCCGACGTGCTGAAAGGCAATATTTCGGGTACATATACTCTGTCGACATTGCCTGAACAGCTGCAGGCGATGGTGACGCATTTCATGCCTGCACTTATCCTGGCCAAACAAACGCAGCCGAGCAAGAAGCATAGAGGAGACAATGATTTTCATTTTGATTTCAAACTATTGTCGTCGGAAGCGCTCACTGAATTTCTGGGCATTCCGTTCCATGTGATGTACGACATCGACATCGACGGTGCAGTAAACAGCCGCAGGGGCATGGCGGTTGTCAATGTCGACGCTCCATACCTGCGTCAGGGAAAGAAACTGTATGAAAACACCTCGGTGCTGGCCTCGCTCGACACCGCACGTGAGTCGAGTCGCATATATCTCACTACCCAGTTTGGCACAAAGAAAGGCGAAATGGCTCTCTCAGGCTTGCTTACGGCTGCAAATAACCGGGTAGACACACACGTCGACTGGACAATAGAGCGTGCGATACCAATCAACGGCACGCTCGGTTTCTCCACACTTCTGCGCAACAAACCAGGAAAGACTGCCGACGGTCCGTTTCCGCTTGACGCCCGGATAGAATTTAATCCCGGAACGATTAATTTCGGAGACGAGACATGGAAAATACAGTCGTCGGCCATCGACATTACGCCGGCAAAAATAGAAGTTGACAACTTCCGTCTTGCCACTACCACGCAGACAATCGACATTGATGGTCTGATTGGCAACGGCGAATTCGACAATCTTGCCGTTGCGCTCGACAGCATATCGCTTCTGCCGATTTTCGAGACTCTTGAAATAGACAACGCCCTGCTAAGCGGACGTGCTACTGGCGTATTTACCGCGCGCAATCTTCTCGGCGACGAGCCATATTTTGCATGCGACAATCTGCATGTCGACTCTATCGGTTATCAGCGTTGCACCATGGGCGATGCCGAGATAAAGGCTGCATGGGACAACCGCCTCCGGGCATTTACGCTTGATGCCGACATCACAGGCGAAAACGGCCGTCTTTCTCGTGTCGACGGAGCGATTTTCCCCTTCGATGAGGCCCTTGACATAGACTTCTATGCCGACAGCATTCCCGTCGACTTCCTCCGGCCGTTTATGGTGGCTTTCACATCATCAATTACCGGACGAGCCAGCGGCCATTGCCGTCTTTTCGGCACTTTCCGCGACATAGACCTCGAGGGAGATGTATATGCCGATAATGTGAAGCTCAAAGTAGATTTTACAGGTACGAGCTACACGGCCTCCGACAGTATTCATATAACTCCCGGAAAAATCGACCTTGACAACATAGTTATCCGTGATTCGGAAGGCCACACAGCGCTGCTCAACGGCTGGGTGCGTCATCAATGTTTCCACTTGCCGTCGTTCCGCTTCGACATAAAAGATGCTCACGACTTCCTGAGCTATAACATCACATCGAGAGACAACCCTGATTGGTACGGCACTATTTACGGCAACGGAGGCGCTTCGATATCGGGCGAACCTGGCGAGGTGAACATAAGCGTGGCCATGTCGACAGCGCCGCGGTCGACTTTCACTTTCGTTCTTTCCGATCGTCTTGATGCCGAAGATTATTCGTTCCTCACCTTCCGCGATGCCACTCCCGACTCACTTAGGGTGGAGAAGCAAGTCTTCGATGATACCCCTGAGGCCGTGCGCGCATTCCGCACAAAGGCCGCCACAGGAGATGATACACCATCGAAATACAACATGGACATCCGTGTCGATGTGACACGCGATGCTGCCATGACCCTTGTAATGGACCCCGTAGGAGGCGACGAAATCAAAGCCCGCGGCGAGGGTAATCTGCGTCTGGTCTATCGCTCGGCCAACAATGACCTCAATATCTGGGGCAAATACACTCTCAACGACGGCAGTTACCGGTTCACACTTCAGGACATAATCATTAAGGAATTCACAATTAAGGAGGGTAGTGAAATACGCTTCGACGGAGACCCATATGCAGTTAAAACCGATATTGAGGCCTACTATGCGACAAACGCAAACCTGAGCGACCTCGATAAGTCGTTTACCGAAGACAAGGAGCTCGCACGAACGAACGTGCCGGTACATGCCCTGATGAAAGTCACAGGCGATGTACGGCAGCCTGCCATAGATTTCGACCTCGAATTCCCGACACTTACTTCCGATGTCTACCGCAAAGTGCGCAGCATTGTGAGCACGTCAGACATGGTCAACCGGCAGATAATATATCTGCTCGCTCTCAACCGTTTCTATACTCCCGACTATATGGCCTCTACCACCAAAGGCTCCGAACTTTTCTCTGTGGCATCGTCGACTATTTCGGGCCAGCTTGGCAATATGCTCGGCAAATTAAGCGATAACTGGAGCATCGCGCCGAATCTGCGCAGCGACCGCGGCGACTTCTCCGATGTTGAGGTCGATGTGGCCTTGTCGAGCCGACTGCTCAACAACCGACTGCTGTTCAACGGCAACTTCGGCTACCGTGACAAGGCGCTCAACTCCAATCAGTTTATCGGCGACTTCGACATAGAGTATCTGCTTAACCGTCGCGGAACATGGCGACTCAAGGCCTACAACCGCTACAATGATCGCAACTACTATATACGCAGCGCCCAGACCACTCAGGGCCTCGGTATCATATTCCGACGCGACTTCGATAGCCTCACATCTTTTCTCCGACGCAAAAAGAAAGACACCTCAGCCGAGCCTGAGGTGCCTGAAAAAGAGAAGTAGCATTTAGTTAAAATTCCGTTTAAAAAAAGTCGTCACTCCCATTGAGCGTGGAAGTGGTGCACGGGGCCATGGCCACGGCCGATGTCGTAACCGGCACCCACTGTCAGAGCTGCGGAAAGGTAGGTTTTGGCTCGTTCTACAGCAGTGTCCAGTGGTGCGCCCAATGCGAGGTATGCGGCAATGGCGGAGGAAAGGGTACAGCCTGTGCCATGGGTGTTGCGAGTGTCGACAATCTCTGACGAGAGAGTGGTTATATGCCCGCTTTCGGCGTTATAGAATACGTCGGTGAGGTTCCCTTCTGTCTGTGAACCGCCGTCGCTGAGGGCGAAGTGGCCGGCCTTGAGCATCACCGATACATGAGTTTCGGAATATAGGGCAGAGAGAGCCCTGGCTGCATCGGACAGTTGGTCTGGATGAGTGATGTCGCTTTCGAGCAGGAGTGAGGCTTCGGGGATGTTGGGGGTGATGACGCGGGCATAGGGAATGAGTTCGTCTCGGAGAGTGCCGATTGCTTCGGGTTGGAGCAGCGGGTCGCCTGAGGTGGCAATCATTACGGGGTCGAGCACCACGTTCCGCACATAGGGGTACTCCTGGAGAGTGGTGAGCACGGTGCGGATGAGTGATGAGCTGTGTAGCATGCCGATTTTGATGGCGTCTGAGCCTATGTCGGAAAGCACGGAGCGAATTTGTCCGGCCACGAAGCTGTCGGGGACAGGATGTACGCCGTAGACACCGCAGGTGTTTTCGTCGACCACGGCCACAACGGCCGATGTGCCGTAGACTCCCAAAGCGGAAAATGTCTTGAGGTCGGCCTGAAGGCCGGCACCCCCCGAGGGGTCGGAGCCGGCTATGGTGAGTGCGCGTCGGTATTGTTTCATAATAGTCAGGGACTGTGTCAGATTATGGCTTCTGGCCAGGATAAATTTTCGTAAGCACCGTGCCAGAAGAGCCATTCCATACGAGTACAAAGTACGAATACATCGGTCATGGCGCGGCATACTATGGGCGAAGCTTCTGCGGCGAGACGGTCGCAGATGTCAATGGCCCGCTGGCTTGAGATTTCGAATGCCGGGTCGGAGTAGGTGGCTATCCAGTCGGAGTATGGGTTGTCGGGTTTCATAGTGGCGGCGATATGTTGGCCTACCTTAAGGTAAACCCAAAAGCAGGGGAGAATGGCTGCGGCTTCCACCTCAACGGTCTCGTAGGCTTGGGCCATGAGTGTGGATGTGTACAGGAGGCAGGACGGCGACATTTCAATCGGGCGCTCGTTTATATAGAGCGAATGAAGGGCTTTCTCGACGGCAACGCCGTCTTGTGCGAATCCGAGAAATGCCTCGGTCATATCGGCTTGAGGCAAGCGCGAGGCTAAGTGCGAGAGCACACGGCAATAGACACCTAAGTAGAGGCTGTCCTGGCCTATATAGCGCTCGAATACTTCGCGTGGAAGTGTGCCGTCAGCGAGCTGAAGCACGAAGGGATGCCGGATAATCTCTTTATAAATGTGGTCGGCGGCGTTCCATGCCTGCTGTGACCAGATATCTGTTGGTGTCATATGTGCATCAGCAAGGTTTGATGGCCGTGATTGCCACATAGTCGCCGCGGTCGTAGCCGGGCACGGGTTCCTCGACATTCATGTCGGAGTAAAGGGGATGCGTGGTGAGTGTCTGTGCATAAGTGAGGTCGCGGAAACCGGTCTCTTCGAGCAGTGCGATTTTTTCGGTTGTGGTGCGCCAACGGGCCACCTTTACGAGCTCTATAGGGTAGGGATTCGGAGGATATGTGCCTTCGAGCAGGGGATGCTCCCATGTGCCGAGGGCCTTTGCGAGATTATACATTATTCCGTAGGTGCTCTCTTTGGGTACGTCGACGAGTACGATGCGTCCGCCTGGGCGCAGAGCCGTGTATACCTTCTCAACGACGCGCTTGAGGTCGGTGATGTAGCTTGGGCATCCGTTGAAAAGAACGGTGTCGTAGACATCCTGTGGAAAGTCGAATTCTTCCGCGGTAGCTTCGGTGACTTTCATGCCGCGACGGCGCGCGATGTCGGCCATTGATGCCGAGGGCTCGACACCGTCGGTGACGGTGATGCCGAAGTCTCTGTTCAAGATTGTCTCGAAGAGGCCGCTGCCGCAGCCTACCGAGAGTATGCGCCCTCCTCCGCGGAGGGTCGAAGCCACCAGACGGGCTTCGGATTCAAGTACGTTGGGATTCTCAAGAAACCATGCATCGTATTCCTGAGCGTATTGGTCAAATCCTTCTATCATGTTTTCAGTTGGTTGTGTATAATCAGAAATCTATAAGTGATGTGTCGAAGGTGAGGAGGTCGACTGTGCAGAGACGTCCGTCGAGCGATGCGCGTCCGGTGGAGAGATATTTCACGGCCTCGCAGGCCTGCATGGCTCCTATGACACCTGGTACTGCTCCGAGGACGCCTTTGGTTCGGTGAGGCAGGGCGCAAAGAGTGTCGCGGTCGGGGTAGAGCTCGGCATAGCGCCGCCGGGTCGCTCCTCCGAAGAGAGTCAGCTGGCCGTGAAACTCTCCTATAGAGCCGTAGATCCATGGTATTGAAAATTCAGCGCAGATGTCGTCGATGAGGTAGCGCGCTGCGTAGTTGTCGGTGCAGTCAATCAGTAGATTGCAGCCTTGCAGGAGGTTTTTGGCGTTGGATGCCGTGAGGCTTTCGTTGCATGCGATGATTTCTATGTCGCTGTTGAGTGCGCGCAGACGCCGCAGGGCACATTCGGCTTTTGGCAGCCCGATTTCGCACTCGCTGTAGAGTATCTGCCGCTGCAGATTGCTGAGACTCACGGTGTCGGGGTCGGCGAGCACGATGGAGCCTACACCTGCACCGGCAAGATAGGTCGCTACTGCTGAGCCGAGGCCTCCGACACCGATTACGGCCACGCGCGATGCCAGCAGACGGCGCTGTCCTTCCTCTCCTATTTGCTCCAGCATCAGCTGACGGGAGTATCGGTTGTCATTCATGGGATGCCTTTTGCTTTCTGGAGAGCTGTGCTATGTCGAAGACGCGGTCCCAGTCTTTCCATACCGCTTCACGGCCGAGGGCTCGCAAATCGGCAGCCACACGTTCGGGCGACGTGTCATCGCTGATAGCGAACTGTTCGAGACTGTTGACATGAGTGGCATAACCGCCGGGCTCGGTATGCGAGCCGGCCGACATCGTAGTCACGCCAAGCGTCGCCATGTTGTTTCGGAAGACGTGGTTTTCGCGAGTGGAGTAAGAGATGTCGACGTCTGGGTCGAATATACGGAATGCGAAAGTGAGCTGAGCCAGTTCGCGGTCGCTCATCACCACATTGGGCTGGAAGCCCGATTCCGACGGGCGCATACGCGGAAAGTTCACCGAGTACTTCGTTCGCCAATAGTTTTTGTGAAGATATGAGAGGTGGCGCGCCATCATCGTCACGTCGGTGCGCCAGTCTTCAAGACCAATAAGCACGCCCATACCGATTTTGTGGACACCGGCCTGTCCCATGCGGTCGAAGCCGTTGACACGCCACTCGAAATTGCTCTTCATGCCGGCAGGATGATATACCTTGTAGCGTTCGCGGTGATATGTCTCCTGAAAGCAGATAACGCCGTTCAGGCCCGAATGTGTGAGACGTTCGTAATCCTCGGCGCTGAGTGGCATCACCTCAATGGAGAGGTTCGAAAAGTAAGGACGACATACCTGCAGAGCTTTCTCGATATAATCGGTGCCTGCAAGTTTAGGATTCTCTCCCGTGACAATCAACAGATTCTCAAATGGACCGAGAGCCTTGATTGCTTTGCACTCGAGTTCGATTTCTTCGGGCGTGAGAATCACACGTTTGATTTTATTGTGGTGGTTGAAACCACAGTAGACGCATGAGTTTGTGCACGAATTGGTGATATAGAGCGGTATGAACATCGATATGGTCTTGCCGAAACGCTGTTCGGTGATTCGACGGCTTCGCCGAGCCATTGTCTCAAGATATGGGGCGGCAGCCGGTGATACGAGAGCCATGAAGTCAAGGTCGTCGAGGCGCTCTTTGCTTAGAGCTCTCTCAACATTGGTAGCGGTCATGCCCATGATTCGGGCTGCGGTCTCGTCCCAGTCGTATTTCTTTAATTCTTCTGAGAACATGGAAAAATCAGTCAAGAAAAGAAGTCAGTGGACTTGAGGCCTGTGCCACGTTGCATATGGCCCCCAGACCGGCTTCATAAGCCTCACGGCCAGCCCGGGTAGCGTCGGCAAAAGCGTGTGCCATGCGCACGGGATTGCCGGCTACGGCAATGGCGGTATTGACGAGTACTGCGTCCGCTCCCATTTCCATGGCCTCAGCCGCGTGGCTGGGAGCACCGAGCCCTGCGTCGACCACTACGGGTATGCGGCTTTGCTCAATTATGATGCGTATGAGCTCTCGTGTGACGAGGCCCTTGTTTGAACCGATAGGGGAGGCCAAAGGCATCACAGTTGCGGCCCCGGCATCTTCAAGACGCTTGCACAGCACAGGGTCGGCCTGGATATAAGGCAGTACGACAAATCCTTTGGCTGCAAGGCGCTCAGTAGCTTTCAGAGTCTCTACCGGGTCGGGGAGAAGATATCTCGGGTCAGGGTGTATTTCGAGTTTGATGAAGTTCGTGCCGAAAGCCTCGCGAGCGAGTTCTGCTGCCAATACGGCCTCTTCGGCATCCCGCACACCGGATGTATTCGGGAGCAGCTGTATGCCATCGGCCATAATATGACGAAGCATGTCGTCTTCACGGTTGTCCATGTCGATGCGCTTCATCGCCATCGTCACCATCTGTGTGCCAGAGGCCTTTATTGCTTCGGCCATTACTTCGTGGCTGCGGAATTTGCCTGTGCCTGCAAAAAGACGAGAGGTAAATTCCTTGCCGCCTATTATAAGAGGTTTCATGTGTTTTCGATATGGATATTATTTATTATATTCACTATTTTTGCCGTAGCTGCCGCAGGATTCTGTGTCTTTACGATTGAACCGCTGAGCGCTATTCCCTCGGCTCCGGCCTTCATGATTGGTACGATATCGCTGTCTGTGATGCCGCCGATAGCCACAAGCGGCAACCGAAGATAATGCTTATGGCGAAAATCGGTCGCCTTACGGTAGCCTTCGAGCCCTAAGACGGGGCTGAGGTTCTTTTTGGTCGTAGTAAATCTGAACGGCCCATAACCGATATAGTCAGCTCCTGCCTGTGCGACGGCGATTATGTCATCGGTTGTGTTGGCCGTAGCACCGATAATTCGGTTAGGGCCAAGAATCCGTCGGGCTTCATTTACAGGCATATCGTTCTTACCCAGATGCACCCCGTCGGCATCCGTAAGCCCGACGAGTTCCACATGATCGTCCAGCAGAAATATCGCTCCGGAATCATGACAAAGTGGCGCTATTTGTCGGGCCGCTTCGGTCAGCTTGTCCAGTGGCGCGTCTTTCCAACGCAACTGTACCCAACGGCATCCGCCCGCTATTGCTTCTTTTGCCTGTGTTATGGCATTGTCAATGCTTACGGGATTCGTAATCAACTGCAGACAGAACTGTTCGGCTGAGAAACGACGTCGCCAGGCTTCTCCTAGCATTGCCGCTCCGTCGAATCCCATATAACGCAACGCATCTATACAGTCTTCAGTAATACCGCCGAGGGCGATAACAGGCACCGGGTGGGGCTCAGAGAGATATGCCTTCACTTTTTCAAGGTCAAGACTGCCTGTATAACCGGGTTTAGAGATGCTGGGGAAGACAGGGCTAAGAGTCACATAATCGAAATCTCCGGCAGTGATGACCTCGGCCATACTGTGGCAGCTGCGACTTACACGGCCTTTCCATTGGTCGGGGGGTGTGGGATTGCGACTGTTTAGATGCACACCCCCAATGTTGTATTTCTGTGCGAGAGTGAAGCAGTCGTGAAGACACAGGCGACCGTACAGCTCCTCCGGAATATCTGTCAGAAGTCGTTCTATTGTGTCTTCCGGGCAGTCGGGCTTGCGAATGTGTACATAGTGAACCTCTCCGCTGCGGAGTCGGGCTTTGATAAGCTCTGCCTCCGTGAGAAAACAATAAGGCACCGTAACGGCAATGCGGAGAAAATGGCCGTACGGCTGTTTGCCGTCAGCCACCACAGACGGCGCTGATTACTGTGATTTTCATTCCCTCCCGAAGAAGAGTAGTGTTCCACTCGCTACGGCGTACAAGACTGCCGTCGACTGCTACGGCACGTCCGGGGCCGTCAAGATTCTCAGCTGCGAGCAATTTGCCCAAAGTCACCGTAGTCTGGGCTACTTCGGTGATGTTTCTGTTGATTTCTACTTTCATAATTCAAGTCCTTACATCGGTGCTAACCGCGTCAAGTTCCAAGGGTACGTCGCCGGATTTGTTGCATTGGCTCCGACGGCCTCTCTCAGCCCCGTTGCCGGGGCACCCCTCTTGATTTGTATTTTCAATGCCGCAAAGGTAAGCAATTCTTCTGACAGATTCAAAAAAAATTACTTGGTCCCATCAATGCCCTAAACAAAACACAAAAAAAACGGATAAACCTGCCGGGCTTGCGTAACAATTGCAATACTTTTTGTATTTTTGCAGAAATTTAATGACAAAACGTATGAAATCGACATTCTGCAAAGTATTTCTATGTGTGGCTCTTCTTGCCTTTATGACATCGTGTGGCAAAAAGAGCCAGGGCCCTTCGCCTCTCATCGCCCAGGCCGAACGTATCAACAGCACACTCGTAGAGCTGGCCGATAAATCGCCAATGTATCTCGACGGCGCCTCGGCAGAGTACCTCGATGCAGTGCTAAAGGTAAATATAGAGTTTGCCGACACTACAGTGCATGTAAGCAACATCTCCGACGCGCTCGTGCAGTATGTCGTGGCTCAGTATATCAAGGCTCATCCCGGAGCTGACCTTGATGTAGTGCTCAATACACTCTCACAGGAAAAAGGTAGTCTCAACATAGTGCTTGGCGATACTTACGGAGAGTCGCGCGAATATTCAATCGCCGCAGCCCGTCTCAAGAAACTCTACCAGACCAAGCCCATGGAGCTGAGTTTTAATGATGTGAAAGCAAATGTGAGCGACATCATGGAGACCCGTTGCTCAGTGCTCGCACAGCAGTACAAAGCCGAAAGTGTGGAATTCTCCATTTCAGGAGGTTTTGCACAGTACACTTTTAACTTTGCACGTCCTACAGCCTATTCTCAGCTTAATCAGGCAAGTCTTCGAGGCCGCTATCTCAAGCCTCTGCAATTGCGTTATGCCGATTATGGTGCCTGCCGTCCGATTATAGAGGAGTTGCTTGGCAGCTTGTCGATTGACGGTTACCGATATATCTACAAATCTAAGGGTGGGAACGACATAAGTGCTGCCATTCCCTGGAGCATGATTAACTGAATTCAATTATCTTCGAGGCTTACTGCTCGACCGAGAGTAAGCCTCTTCTCTTATAATCATAACTATGACTCTTGTTGACCGTTTTTTGCAATATGTGAAGTTCGACACTCAGAGTGACGAACTTACCAATATGACTCCGTCGACTCCCGGACAGATGGAATTTGCCGAGTATTTGAAAAAAGAACTTGAAGAACTCGGGCTGAGTGAAGTAAGTCTTGACGACAACGGCTACCTGTTTGCCACGCTTCCTTCGAACCTGCCTGCAGGCTCCGAAGTGCCTGTTATAGGTTTTATCGCTCACCTCGACACATCCCCCGATATGTCGGGGCGGCACGTGGCTCCGCGCATTGTTCAGAATTACGCTGGTGGTGATATCGAACTCAATTCGCTGTCGGGCATCACACTTTCGCCTACAGATTTCCCCGAGCTGAATAACTACATAGGGCAAGACCTTATTGTGACCGACGGCAATACTCTGCTGGGAGCCGACGACAAAGCCGGTATTGCAGAAATTATTTCGGCGATGGACTATCTTATAAAGCACCCCGAAATCAAGCATGGCAAAATCCGTGTCGGATTCAATCCCGACGAGGAGATTGGTCTCGGAGCCCATAAATTCGATGTAGAGAAGTTTGGCTGCGACTTTGCATATACTATGGATGGCGGAGAAATAGGCGAACTCGAATTTGAGAATTTCAACGCTGCCGTTGCCCGTGTATCCTTCACCGGCCGCAATGTTCACCCGGGCTATGCAAAGCACAAGATGATAAACTCAATGCGTATAGCCAACCAGTTTGTGATAATGTTGCCCCGCTGGGAAACTCCCGAACATACCGAAGGCTATGAGGGATTCTATCACCTCATATCAATGGAGGGTACCGTTGAGAAAACCGTGCTCACTTATATAATCCGCGACCACGATCGTGACCGCTTCGAACGTCGTAAAAAAGAGCTTGAGCATCTCTCACGTAAAATCAACAAGGAATTCCCTGGTTGCTGCTCGCTGGAAATAAAAGACCAGTACTACAACATGCGCGAGAAAATAGAGCCGGTGATGTATGTAATCGATATTGCCGAAGAAGCCATGCGTCGCGAGGGTGTGACCCCCAAAGTGCAGCCCATTCGTGGCGGAACAGACGGCGCTCAGCTATCGTTCAAAGGTTTGCCTTGTCCTAATATCTTCGCTGGAGGTCTCAACTTCCACGGACGATATGAATTTGTGCCGATTCCCTCTATGGAAAAAGCACAGGCAGTGATTGTGGAGATAGCTCGTCTCGTAGGCGAAGGATTCCGCAAATGATGTCCGGCACCGACAAATACAATACACTTGTAGTTGTCACCGGAGCGACGGCATCGGGCAAGACAGCCCTTGCCATAGAATTGGCCGAACACTTCAACACAGAAATCATCTCGGCTGATTCCCGTCAGTTGTATCGTGATATTCCCATAGGCACGGCTGCGCCCACTGAGTGTGAGCGCAGCCGTGTTTTTCATCATCTTGTTGGCTGTCTCGGACTCGAGGATTATTACAGTGCGGCCCTGTTTGAGACCGACGCGCTTGCCATACTCAAAGAAATATATAAAAAGAGCAGAGTGGCGGTGGTTTGCGGAGGCTCGATGATGTATATCGATGCCCTCTGCCGTGGAATCGACGAGAGGCCGACGGTGAGCGAGCCGGTCCGCGCCTATGTGCTTCGTCTGCTCAATGAAAACGGTCCGGTGTCAGTGCTCGCGCAACTTCAGATTCTCGATCCTGTGTATTACGAAGAGGTCGACAAGGCAAATATGCGTAGGGTAGTACATGCCGTTGAGATTTGTCTCGAAGCCGGTATGCCGTATTCACAGCTTCGCACAGGCAATATCAAAGAGCGTGATTTCAATATCATCAAATTTGCAATAGAATGGCCTCGAGAAGAACTGTTTGCAAGAATTAACTCACGCGTCGATATGATGATGAATCTGGGTCTTGAGGATGAGGCCCGCAGAGCTCTTGCCAAGGGGAGTTTCAATTCGCTCAACACCGTGGGGTATAAAGAAATGGCAGCATACTTCCGAGACGACATGACGCGAGATGAGGCTATTGCCCGTATTGCCAAGAATACGCGTGTATATGCAAAGAAACAACTCACATGGCTAAAACGCGACAGTGATGTGATATGGCTTTCTCCCGTCGATGCCTTCGACAGAGCATGCTCTGTAATTGAGCGGAAGACAGCCTCGGCTTCGAGTCATAACTGAACCTAATCAGATATACCTTATTGAGTTGTGGGCCGCTTTTGGAGGCCTATAATTGCCAATATATTACAAGAAGTACGCGCAAATTGTGTCTTTGAACAATTTGTATCGATAATTATTGAAAATTTGTGAAGAATTTATTAATTTTGCATCGACGGGAAACGTGCGGTTTGCTACGTCGCCGTGTCCGGCTTGATTAATTTTATACTATATTACAAGAATCTTCCTTCTAAAGGATAAAAATAAACCTAATTTAATCGAAAAGACTAAAAACAAATCGGTAATGAAATTAACTAAAACCAGTCTTCTTGCAATTTCACTACTTGCAGGAACCACAGGTGCGTATGCTGCCGATAACACTCAGGCAGAAAAGCCCAAGGCTTATCTTGTGGCCGACGCGCATCTCGACACTCAGTGGAACTGGGATGTCCAGACTACTATCAAAGAGTATGTCTGGAACACAATCAATCAGAACCTCAAGCTTCTTGAGCAGTATCCCAACTATGTGTTCAACTTCGAAGGCGCAGTAAAATATGCGTGGATGAAAGAGTATTATCCTCGCGAATACGCTTTGCTGAAGAAATACATCGATGCCGGCCGCTGGCACATCTGCGGCTCGAGCTGGGATGCAACCGATGCAATTGTTCCGTCGGTAGAGTCTGCAATCCGCAACATCATGCTCGGACAAGATTTCTATCGCAAGGAATTTGGCGCAGAAGGCACTGATATCTTCCTCCCCGACTGCTTCGGCTTTGGCTGGACTCTTCCCACAATCGCTTCGCACTGCGGTCTTATTGGTTTCTCGACACAGAAACTCGGCTGGCGTCACGGAAATTTCCATCCTCACGGCCGCTACCCGTATAACGTTGGCCTCTGGAAAGGTGTCGACGGTTCGGAAATCATGATGACACACGGCTATGGCTACGGTCATCGCTGGAATTACGAAGACCTCACCGAGAGCAAGCTTCTCAAAGAACACCTCGCAGAGAATGACCTCGGCGTTGTATTCAACTATTACGGCACAGGTGACACCGGCGGTGCACCCACAATCACTTCGGTTGATGCAGTAGAGCGTGCCGTAAACAAAAAAGACGGTGATATTGAAATTATCAGTTCGACCAGCGACCAGATTTTCAAGGACTTCATGCCTTATTCGTCGCATCCCGAACTACCCAAATATGATGGCGAGCTCCTCATGGATGTTCACGGTACAGGCTGCTACACATCGCAGGCTGCCATGAAGCTCTATAACCGTCAGAACGAACTCCTCGGCGACGCTGCCGAACGTGCAGCCGTGGCAGCAGAGATGCTCGGTGCAGAAGCATATCCCGGAGAGGCTCTCACCGAGAGCTGGCAGCGCTTCATCTGGCATCAGTTCCATGATGACCTTACCGGTACATCGATTCCTCGTGCATACGAATTCTCGTGGAACGACGAACTCCTCTCGCTCAAGCAATTTGCCGGCATTCTCAGCCACAGCACTGATGCAGTGGCATCGCAGCTCGACACACGAGTGAAAGGCACTCCCGTTGTTTTCCATAATGCACTCGGCACAGAAGCTACCGATGTAGTAGAACTCGAAATCCCTGTCAAAGGCCGTCCCGGCAAAGTATCTGCCTACAACCCTCAGGGCAAAGAAGTTGCTGCACAGCTCCTCGGCGTAAACAGTGGCAAAGCCAAGGTGCTTGTTGAAGCTACTGTTCCCGCTAATGGTTATGCTGTATACGACATCCGTCTTTCCGGCTCTGCAAAATCTCAGGCTTCGGCAACTGCCAATACTGTGGAGAACTCTGTCTACAAGCTGACACTCGACAAGAACGGCGACATCACATCTCTTTACGACAAGAAAGCCAACAAAGAACTTGTTGAAAAAGGCAAAGCAATTCGCCTTGCAATCTTCACCGAAAACAAATCGTATCCCTGGCCCGCATGGGAAATTCTTAAAGAAGCAATTGACCGCGAGCCTCAGTCAATCAACGGCGACGTCAAGATTTCGGTGGTGGAAAACGGTCCTCTCCGCACTACACTCTGTGTAGACAAAAAGCACGGCGACTCCAATTTCCGTCAGTATATCCGTCTGTACGAAGGTGCACTCGCCGACCGCATCGACTTCTTCAATGAAGTAGACTGGGCGACAACAAATGCGCTTGTGAAGGCTGAGTTCCCCCTCTCTGTTTCCAATCCCAAGGCCACTTACGACCTCGGTCTCGGCACTGTAGAGCGCGGCAACAACACTGATATCGCATATGAGGTTTACTCACAGCGCTGGGCCGACCTTACCGACAGCGGCAAGGGCTATGGTGTCACAGTGATGAACGACAGCAAATACGGTTGGGACAAACCCGCCGACAATGTAATCCGTCTCACACTGCTCCATACACCTGAGACTGATAAGGGCTATGCTTATCAAGATAAACAGGATTTCGGACACCACACTTTCACATATTCGCTCAACGGTCACTCGGGTAATCTCGACAAGGCTGCCGCCAATGCAAAAGCAGATGTCCTCAATCAGCGCATCAAAGCTTTCTCTACCGACAAACATGCCGGGAAACTCGGCAAAACTTACTCCGCAGCGTCAATTAACACAAATAAGCTTGCTATCAAGGCTTTCAAAAAAGCCGAAAACGGTGAGGAATACGTAGTTCGCGTATACGACGTATCGGGCAACGGTGGTGAAGGCCAGATTGAATTCGCTCTTCCGGTTGTTGCAGCAGTAGAAGCCGACGGTACTGAGAAAACTATCGGCAATGCTTCATTCTCGGGCAATAAGCTCAACGTGAAAGTTACTCCCAACAGTCTGCGCACTTACAAAGTGAAGTTTGCTCCGGTAGATAACGTGAAGAAGGCCGAATACGCTCAGGTTCCCCTAAACTATGACAAAAAATGCTTCTCGTGGAATGCATTCACAGGTGATGCCGACTTCAGCGCCGGATATGCATATGCAGCAGAACTCGTCCCCGCACAGCTCGTGACAGAAGGTGTGCCCTTTAAACTCGAAAACAAAGGCTTGTATAACGGTAAAGTCTGCAAAGGCGACACAATCGAGATTCCTGCCGGTTATTACAACCGTCTATATGTGCTCGCAGCTGCTGCATCGGAAGATACTCCTGCCGAAGGTGTATTCCGCGCAGGCAAAAATACCACAATTGTAAACGTTCCCTCCTACACCGGTTTTGTAGGACAGTGGGGTCATACCGGCCATACCGAAGGCTATCTTTACGATGCTGATGTGGCTTATATAGGCACACACCGTCACAATGCCGACGGCGACCAGCCGTATGAGTTTACCTACATGTTCAAGTATGCGGTTGATATACCTGCCAAAGCAACAGAAATCATTCTGCCCAACAACCCCGACATGGTAATCTTTGCCGCCACACTTGCTCGCAACGAAGCCGGCGAAGGTGAGGCACTAAGCACTCTTTACCGCACTTCGATTTCGGGAGATGCTCAGCCTTCGCTCGCAGCAGAAGAGCCTGTCAACATCCTCAAAGAAGAGTATATTGTCGACTGCTCAGGATTTGCCAACGATAAAGAGAAACCCGCATATCTTCTCGACGGTGACAAGAACACCAAGTGGTGCGACGTGCAGAGAATTCCCAGCTACGTTACTTTTGACCTCAAAGAGCCCAAAACTATCAACGGCTGGTCGATGGTTAATGCCGGTAACGAAAGCTCAAGCTATATCACCGTATCGTGCCTCCTTCAGACAAGAAACAATGAGAACGAAGAGTGGAAAACTGTCGATGCACTTCTGGGCAACAAACGCAATGCCGTAAACAGAAAGCTCAGCGCTCCCGTCGACGCACGTTACATTCGTCTCCTTGTTGTTCAGCCTGAACAGTCGCCGCGAGGAAAAGATACTCGCATCTACGAACTGAACGTTTATTGATTCCTGACTGATTAATTGAATTCGGAACGGAAGACATTCGTTTTCAAAAAAATTGAATGTCTTCCGTTTTTTTAAACGCAAATATAGTTAGAATGAAAAAAATAATTTTGAACCTTGTTCTGGCCGCAACCCTTATACCAGGGCCTGCCGGAGCGTGGGAACCTGTAGGAGACAGAATCTCGACCAAATGGGCTGCAGACGTAAATCCCGAAAAACCGTGGAATGTATATCCTCGCCCAGTTATGGAGCGCTCTGCATGGGAAAATCTCAATGGTCTTTGGCAGTATGCAATTGTCCCTGCCAATGATGCAGAGCCGGAAGAATGGCAGGGTGAAATTCTTGTGCCGTTCGCCGTAGAGTCGAGTCTTTCGGGTGTCGGCCGCAATGTCGGCCGCGACAACGCATTATGGTATCAGCGTACATTCGCAGTGCCTTCGTCGTGGAAGGGTAACGACATTCTGCTTAATTTCGGAGCAGTCGACTGGTCGTGCGACGTATGGGTCAACGACATTAAAGTCGGAGGGCATAAATGGGGCTATACACCTTTCAGCCTTGATATAACACCGGCCCTCAAAAGCAAAGGCGAGAATACGGTCACCGTACGCGTCACCGATTCCACAAGCGACGGCTACCAGCCGCGCGGCAAGCAGGTGACACGCCCAGAAGGTATATGGTATACACCCGTAACCGGCATATGGCAGACCGTATGGCTTGAACCTGTACCTGCAGCAAATCATATTGCGTCAATAAAAACGACTCCCGACATTGATAAGCGTCGTCTTACCGTAGAGGTGACTCCATCCAAAGAAAATTCATCGCTTGTTGCCGAAGTCAAGGTGCTCGAAAACAACAAAACAGTGGCAAGCGCCCGCAGTCTTGTAAGCCAGCCCATTGAAGTGGTAATGCCGGCCGGTTTCAAGCTCTGGAGTCCCGAAGCCCCCAACCTCTATGATGTAGAAGTGACCCTTATGTCGAACGGCAAGCCTGTCGACGCAGTAAAGAGCTATGCAGCCATGCGCAAAGTGTCGACTGCCCGCGACAAAAACGGTATCGTGCGTCTGCAGCTTAACAATAAAGACATATTTCACTTCGGTCCACTCGACCAGGGATGGTGGCCAGACGGTCTCTATACAGCACCTACATACGAAGCAATGGTCTATGATATCGACAAGACAAAAGACTGGGGCTTCAATATGATTCGCAAACATGTGAAAGTAGAGCCGGAGACATGGTATGCCTACTGCGACCGCAAGGGCATGCTCGTATGGCAGGATATGCCCAACGGTGACAACGGTCCCGAATGGCAGATGCACAAATATTTCACCGGCACCGAGCGCAAGCGTTCGGCCGAAAGTGAAGCCAATTTCCGCCGTGAATGGAAGGAAATAATTGATGCTTTCTACAACTATCCCTGTATAACCGTCTGGGTTCCTTTCAATGAATCATGGGGTCAGTTCAAAGCTCCCGAAATTGTAGAGTGGACTAAGACTTACGACCCGTCGCGACTTGTGAATCCGGCCAGCGGCGGCAATCATTACCACATTGGCGATATGCTTGATATTCACCACTATCCCGGCCCTGAAATCAAACTTATGGACGGCGAGCGTGCAAATGTGCTCGGCGAGTATGGCGGCATAGGCATGGTTGTGCCAGACCATATATGGTCGCGCGATCGCAACTGGGGTTATACACAGTTTAATTCGGCCAAAGAAGTAACCGACCAGTATGTCGAATACATCGACCGTCTGCTCAAATTCGTCCCTGCAGGCTATAGCGGCGCAGTCTATACTCAGACCACCGATGTGGAAAACGAAGTAAACGGTCTCATGACATACGACCGCAAGGTAATCAAGATTGATGAAGACCGCGTGCGCAAGGCCAACCGTGCTCTCAGCAACAGTCTGAGCAAATAAGCGGATTTTCTTTGCAATAAAATTTGCTATCAACTTTCGGATGATTTACAAGTTTGTCGTTCCGGCATGCTTGTCAGTCATCCGAAATTCTTATTTTTGCAAAAAAAATTATACAATGAGAATTAATCTAACTAATGATGTGCTCGCGATTGTGATAGATACACACGGAGCCGAACTTCAGAGTATAGAGAATATCCGCACCGGACGCCGTTATCTATGGCATGGCGACAAAAGCTTCTGGGGCCGTCGCTCTCCCATTCTTTTCCCTATTGTCGGTTCGCTTTGGGACGGCAACTTCAAAATGGATGGGACGGAATATGCGCTCGGTCAGCATGGTTTTGCCCGTGACATGGAATTCACCCTTATTGAGAATGTTCCGGAAAACGAAGCCTGGTTTGCTCTTGAGGCCAATGAAGAAACCATGGCCAAATATCCCCGAATCTTCCGGCTCGAGATAGGCTACTCGCTCATTGGCGAGCGCATAACCGTGATGTGGAGGGTAGTCAACACCGATACGCGCGAAATCAGCTTCCAGATTGGCGCCCACCCGGCATTCAACTATCCTGAATTCTGTGCAGCCGACCCGGTTCATGCCTATATCGCTACAGACGGCGGAAAGATTCTCCATTCACAGATTATTGCCGATAAAGGCTGTATAGGCGACGAAATAATGGAAGTGCAGCCCGATGCAGAAGGTCTTTTACCCGTTACTGCCGACACCTATAGCCGCGGAGCGCTCATTTTCGCCGACGATCAGGTGCATCGTGTTTCGATGCTGAGCAAAGACAAGCGGCCGTATGTAACGCTGATGTTCTCGGCACCTCTTGTCGGTCTATGGTCGCCCTCGGCCGATGCTCCGTTTATGTGTATCGAACCGTGGTGGGGAAGAGCCGATAGCGTTGGCTATGACGGCGAATTTTCGGAGCGCCGATATGTGAATCATCTTGAGGCTGGAGAAACATTCGAAGTCTCTTATATGATGATTTTCGATGAAATCTGATTTATTACAAGGAAAACAAACACAAAAGAGCATCTCGACGCCGGGGTGCTCTTTTGTGTTTGTTTTCTTGTGCGAAATAAGGTCTTGCTTACAGATAGAACTCTTTGTACCAGCAGCGAAATTACGAAGAACTTCGTGCAGTGGAGTAGAGGGCCAGAAACCGAAATCGCGTTACTTTTGCTATAATTGAAAAATTCGATAGTGTCGCTCTTCAGAAGCTTTTGTATAAATCTGAAATATGACATATCCGGTCTGCCGGCATGTCCGTAGACAGTGAAGGCTCGAAGACCCTAATCATTATTACACTCATTTATCAGTCGCGTTTAAAAATATCACGAGTGTAGACTTTTTGGGCCACGTCATCAAGCACAGAATCATAGCGGTTTGCGATGATTGCCATCGAATCGGTTTTGAAGCGCTCGAGGTCGTTTACGATTTCACTGCCGAAGAATGTGGTGTTGTTTTCAAGAGTAGGCTCATATATGATTACTTTTGCGCCTTTAGCCTTGATGCGTTTCATTACTCCCTGAATTGACGACTGGCGGAAATTGTCGCTGTTGCTTTTCATTGTAAGACGGTATACTCCAATGACGCACTGCGCCTCACGGGCAAGGTCGTATACACCGTTTTCTTCATAGTATCCGGCTTTGCGGAGCACCTGGTCGGCAATAAAGTCTTTGCGCGTGCGGTTACTCTCCACAATTGCCGACATCATATTCTGTGGTACGTCGGCATAATTGGCGAGGAGCTGCTTCGAATCTTTGGGCAGACAATAGCCGCCATAGCCGAACGACGGGTTGTTGTAGTGCGTGCCTATTCGCGGGTCGAGTCCGATGCCGTCGATTATAGCCTTGCTGTCGAGCCCCTTTATCTCGGCATATGTATCGAGTTCATTGAAATAGCTTACGCGGAGGGCGAGATATGTGTTTGCGAAGAGTTTCACAGCCTCGGCCTCTTTCATACCCATGTAAAGCGAGGGAATGTCTTCTTTTAACGCACCCTGGCAAAGAAGCCCGGTGAAGGTGTGCGCAGCCTCGGTGAGAAATGGTACATCGGCAATCGCCTTGATTGCCTCATCTGCCTCTGAAGATTCCGATTTCTCGAGTATCTTGGGAATACCGGCGATAATGCGCGAAGGGTAGAGGTTATCGTAGAGGGCTTTGCTTTCCCGAAGGAATTCAGGGAAGAAGAGAAGGTTGAGCTTCTTTACTCCTCTGGCAGCGTATCTCACATAAAGAGAGCGGCAGTAGCCTACAGGTATAGTTGATTTAATTACTAAGACAGCATCGGGATTGACCGAAAGAACGAGGTCTATCACTTCTTCAATGCAGTGCGTGTCGAAATAGTTCTTTACAGGGTCGTAATTGGTGGGAGCTGCAATTACAACAAAATCGGCGTTGCGATAAGCTTCCGCTCCGTCGAGTGTGGCTCTGAGATTCAACTCTTTTTCGGCGAGATATTTTTCTATATAGTCGTCATGAATCGGTGACTGCCGACGGTTTATCATATCCACTTTTTCGGGGATGATGTCAACGGCAATTACGCGATTGTTCTGAGCAAGTAATGTGGCTAAACTCATACCCACGTATCCGGTGCCGGCAATAGCTATATTGTATTGTGCCATGGCTTTGACTAAAAAAACTTGGTGTCGGATGTAATTGTTGTTTTTTACTTTGAGACGGTAAAGTTAAAAAAAATCTATACGTGTAACAAACTTTGCCAATAAAACATGTGGGAAAACCTGCCGGATTGTCTCAGAACTGTTGCTTGCAAAATAGCTTGGAGAAATGTTTTTGTGCATATCGCATATTATTTGTAATTTTGCATTAGTAACAAAAACCGTTTAGCATGGGATTCTTTGATTTCTTCAGCAAAGACAAGAAGCAAAACCTCGATAAGGGGCTTGAAAAGACAAAAGAAGGATTTTTAGGTAAGCTTAGGCGAGTATTCGCCGGCCGCCGCACTATAGATGATGATTTCCTTGACGAACTTGAGGAGGTGTTCATCACAAGCGATGTTGGTGTAGAGACTACTCTCCGCATCATCGACCGCATTAAAGACCGTGCCGCACGCGACAAGTATGTGAGCATGGATGAACTCAACGACCTTCTTTGCGAAGAAATTACAGCTCTCCTTGCCGACCATGGCGAGGACTCCGACAAGATTGTGCCGTTTAAAACACCCGACGGCACGAAGCCTTATGTAATTATGGTTGTAGGCGTAAACGGTGTTGGGAAAACCACTACTATCGGCAAGCTTGCCTACCAATACAAACAGGCCGGCAACAAGGTGATGCTCGGAGCCGCCGACACATTCAGGGCTGCTGCGATAGAGCAGCTCGATGAATGGGCCCGACGCGCCGGTGTGCCTATTGTAAAGCAGGAACTCGGCTCTGATGCAGCCGCAGTAGCCTTCGACACACTGTCGTCTGCGAAGGCCAACGGCATGGATGTTGTGATTATCGACACGGCCGGACGTCTTCATAACAAGAAGGGTCTTATGGACGAGCTGTCTAAAATCAAGCGTGCAATGGAGAAAGTCGTTCCCGGTGCTCCCCACGAAGTTCTTCTTGTGCTCGACGGCTCTACAGGTCAGAATGCATTTGAGCAGGCCCGGCAGTTCTCCGAAGCCACACAGGTCACAGACCTTGCCATTACCAAACTCGACGGCACGGCCAAAGGCGGTGTGGTGATAGGTATAAGCGACCAATTTAAGATACCCGTAAAATATATCGGAATTGGTGAAAGCATCAACGATCTTCAAGTGTTCAATAAACGTGCTTTTGTAGAATCTCTCTTCAGTTTCAGAAAATAAGATATGAATGATCGACAGAGAGTGGCGATACTGAGTCTCGGGTGCTCGAAGAATCTTGTCGACAGCGAGAGACTTGCACGCCGTTTCGCCGACAACGGCGTCGATGTATATTTTACCGACGAACTGCCAACTGACGGCTCGACGCTGATAGTGAATACCTGTGGGTTTATCGGCGATGCCAAAGAAGAGTCGGTGAATACACTTCTCGGTGCAATCGAGTTGAAAGGAGAACGCAAAATAGCAAAAGTATATGCTATGGGTTGTCTCACAGAGCGCTATCGTGAGGAATTGATTGCAGAACTGCCTGAACTCGACGGCTTATACGGTAAATTTGACTGGGACGGCGTAGTCGAACGGATTAGCAATGAAATGGCTCATGTTCCTACATGGGCGCGAACTCTCTCTACACAACCACACTATACATATCTTAAAATCTCGGAGGGTTGTAATCGTTTCTGTGCTTTTTGTGCCATTCCGCTTATCACCGGTCGACATCACTCCCGGTCGGTAGACGAAATTCTCGAAGAAGTGCACGACCTTGTGTCGCGCGGCACATGCGAATTCAATGTCATCGCACAGGATTTGTCGTCGTATGGCATGGATATCAGTACCGACGGGAAGTCGCTTCTGGCAGAGCTCATAGAGCAAATGGCTAAAATAGAGGGCGTGGAAATGATTAGGCTGCACTATGCTTATCCTTCCGATTTCCCGTATGACATACTCCCTGTTATGGCCCGTGAGCCAAAAGTGTGCAAATACCTCGACATCGCACTCCAGCATATTGACGATAAAGTGCTCGACAACATGAGGAGGCATATCGATGCTTCGGCGACACGCGAACTGCTTGCCCGTATTCGACGCGAAGTACCGGGAATCCATATCCGCACAACCTTGATGGTCGGCTTCCCAGGCGAAGACAACGAAGCTTTTGAGCATCTGCTTGAATTCGTGAAAGAACAACGGTTTGAGCGTATGGGAGCCTTTGCGTATTGCGAAGAAGAAGGAACTTACGCAGCCCGTAATCTGCCCGATTCTATTCCGCAGGAAGTCAAGCAGTCGCGTCTTGACCGCCTTATGGAGGTTCAGCAGGAAATCGCATTCGACACAGCCTCGGAAAAAGTCGGTAAAACCCTTCGTGTGATAATAGATGAATTTGACGGAGAGCAATATATAGGACGCACAGAGTATGATTCGCCAGAGGTCGATACACTTGTGTATCTGCCGTCGGACAAGCAGCTTAATATCGGCCATCTCTATGACGTTGAGATAACAGCTTCTGAAGGATTTGACCTCATCGGAAAAGTAAAAAAATGACAAAGTACGAAGCTTTTCTTCTTTGTCGGTTTCCGGGAGAGACAGAACTAAGGCGCTATGGCTTTACGTCCGTTTCTTCCTGTAGGAATTATCTTGTTTTCGAAGATGCTACGGTAGCTCCGTGGCCCGGTATTTCGTTGGTACACAAAATGTCGGTAGCCGCTCACCCAACCACATATGATGACTATTGTAGCAGGGTAGGCTCTCTTATAGGGGATCTTAATAATAATGGTGGTAAGACTGTGATTACTCGCCAGATATGCGGCACATTCTCTTCTTTTAAGCCCGAAGAGATGGCCAAGGAGTACTTCGGGGCATTTCCAGATATGTTCTGCTTCTTGTTCTATCATCCCAGTACCGGCTGGTGGATGGGTGCCACTCCCGAACTGTTGCTTCAATCCGACACCGACAACCGCTTACAGACAAGGGCGCTGGCCGGTACCAGGCTCGCAACGCAAGGCGGTGAATGGGATAAGAAAAATATCGAAGAACATGCATTTGTAACGGATGACATATTAAATCGTATAAAAGCAATAGCTCCCGAATCATTATCCACCGCCTTGTCGACGCGCAATCTGCGCTACGGTAAAATCGAGCACCTTTGTACCGACATAACCCTTTCGTCGTGCGACGGACTCGACCCACTGACGATTATATCGGCTATCCATCCCACACCCGCCGTGGGCGGATATCCACGTGAGGCTGCAATGCAGAATATCGCACTCTATGAATCCGCTCCGCGAAATTGCTATGGCGGAAATATCACTGTAAAGACAGCACAAGGCATAAATGCCTATGTAATGCTGCGCTGCGTTCATTTTAACACAGAAAAGTGGGCGGTATATACCGGCAGTGGTATTACTTCAGCTTCAATAGCTCACGACGAGTGGATTGAAACGGAGAGAAAAGCCGCTCCTTTGATTTCTCTGCTCTCTAAATATTCACGAAATGAATGATTCTTCATCTCGACAATTAATTCTTATATTTACTATAGCTCTGGGATTGCTGATGATTCTCTCTGTAGTTCCATGGAGCAGTCTTACTGGCAATACGTTGAAAGACTTCAGTCTTTTAAGCGACCTCATTTCGACCGAAAGACCCGTGCTGGCGGTCACTCCGCCTCTTACGACGGAAATAGACGAAATTTTAAAAGAAGAAGACCTCGAACAGTCGGATACCATTTCAGCTAAGATAGAGACAATTTCGGCAGAGCCAGCTCCGGCACCCGAAGTCGAAGCGGCGTCGGAGATAAACGGAGTTGTTGCCATCGAGAATTATGCTGCCTGCGAGTCTCTGGCCAAGTTCCGCGCGGCATTGTCGCAGTCGTCTGAGCGTACTGTTCGTGTGGCAGTCATGGGTGATTCTTTTATTGAAGGCGATATTTTCACCCAGGATTTGCGGTCGATGTTTCGGGAGAGCTACGGCGGTTCGGGTATTGGTTTTTCGGCACTCCACAGCGATTTTCCCGGCTTCCGTCAGACGGTGAAAATGAAGACTTCGGGCTGGTCGCTGCACGACATACGCACCATGGCAGCAAAGGATTCACTGCGAGTACTTTCTGGCGATTACGCAGTGTCTCTCGAGAATGCGAGCACTACTTTTAAAAGCGGTTTTGCCGGTCCGTGGAGCCGAACATCATTTGTATATCTGGCTACCGACAGCGCCACAGTGAGCGTCGTCACAGAGACTGCCGAAAATGCTGTTGCCGTTGCGCCTTCGTCTGATGTGCAAATCATTACTGTCGAAGGCAACACAGCCTCTGCAAAAATCTCCGCTACGCCCGGCGTAGTTGCACTTGGCGCATATCTCGACACGGATGCCGGTGTGCAGGTCGACTGTATGTCGATTCGTGGCAACTCCGGACTTCCGATGCGCAAGCTCAACAAAGCACTGTGTGATAAGATGCGCCAATGGGTCGATTACGACCTGATTATTCTTGAATACGGCACGAATGCCATCAGTTCCGGACAAACAGACTACAGCGGTTACTCTCAAGTAATGGCGCGTTCGGTAGAGCGCATACGCTCGGCATATCCTAATGCCGACATTCTGATTATGGGTGTTGCCGACCGTGGAGAAAAAGTTGGGACAGAGGTTTACTCCATGCCGGCTTGCAAGTCTATGGTCAATGCACAGCGCGAACTTGCGCGCAAAACAGGTGCGGCCTTCTGGGATACCAGAGCGGCTATGGGAGGCGACAACTCTGTGGTCGTGTGGCGAAACCGAAAACTTGTCAACGCAGATTACACCCACCTGAACCGAGACGGAGGCCGTGAACTCGCACGATTGTTGTTTAACGCTTTAAATCAAGTTATAAATGAATAAAATGTGGTTTCTCGGACTTTTGCTGACCGTTGTGCCCTCTTATTCGCAAAGCGTAGACTCCACACAGGCGGAACTCCGGCTCAATCCCGAAATTGAAGTCGCAGATACAAGCGCTGTAAGTACTGATGTCAGTCTTTATCCTTTTCTCAGCTTTTCAGACAATAAAATAGAGCTGAATGGTGACGACTGGAACGGTCTTGCCGATAAGTTTGCGGCAGCAGGCAGGGGCGACAGCCTTTTCTCGATTGTCTATATCGGGGATTCGCACGTTCAGGCTGATTATGGAGGAGATATTCTGCGCTCGCGCCTTACCGAAGCCTCACGTAAGGCCGGACGTGGCATCATTATTCCATACAGGCTTGCATCTACAAATCAGCCAAACGATTACAAGATACAATCGTCGACATCCGTAGTGGCATCGAAACTTCTTAAACAGCCATGGCGGACAGAAATGCCTTTTACCGGAATAGGGGTGCGTCCGTCGGGCAAATCATTCGGTCTTGACATTTCAAGCCGAATGGCATTCAGTCGCATGCGCATATTTTATATTGGAGAGACACCACAGGTGGAATTCGTGACCAGTGACGGAAGTTCAGTGCCGTTTACCGCAGAGAGCACCGACGACGGAGAACTCACCGTGTGCCTCGACCGGTCGCTGTCAAGCGCGAAAATCGATTTCGGAGACGTGGAAAAAACCGTGTATGGGGGTCTTGAAATTTTAGGCGATACTATCGGTACTGTTTTGCACTCGATAGGTAACAACGGAGCCACTTACAGCTCTTATAACCGGATTGAAGGGTTTGGTGCCGGCATTAAAAAGTTACATCCCGACCTGGTGATTATTGCCCTGGGTACAAATGAAGCATTTGGAACGACCTCGGCAGAAGATATTGTTAGCGAGGCTTCGTGGCTGATTTCCGACATAAAGAGTCAAAGCCCCAGCACTAAATTCATGATTGTGACGCCTACAGAATGCTATAAGAAAACATACCGTTATGTGAAGCGGAGCAAGAGCAGCAAACGCCGCCGTGTAGCCAATACGGTAGTCAATACAAAGGTAATACGCATGCGCGATGCCCTCATAGAAATGGCGGCAGAGAAGGGCGTTGCACTCTACGACCACTATAGCGTGGCCGGCGGCACCGGAGCTGCTGCGAACATGAAGAAGGCGGGCTTGCTCGGAAAGGACGGAGTGCATCTGACCGTTGCCGGTTATCGCTTATTCGGCGACATGCTGGCCAATGCACTTCTTTCGCAACTTTCGGTTCGCAACGAAGCCGAGACCATAAATTAAGGGGCCGAGTAAAAAATTTTTCCATAAATTCTTGCAACAATCCCTGCATTGTTATTAACTTCGCAACATAAAAGCTACCCGAATACATCAGGCGGCGTTTCATAACCAATAAGGAACTACTATTAACAAAATATATGATATTCAATTTCCGCATAGTATCCGATGAAGTCGATAACTTCAAGCGTGAGATAGAAATAGATGCCACGGCCACCTTCCTCGACCTCAAGAAGGCTATATGCGCATGTGTCGGCTACGATGCAACGCAAATGGCTTCATTCTTTATCTGCAACCGTGATTGGGAAAAAGAGAAAGAAATCACTTTTGAGGACATGGGGGTCGACGATGACCAGGATATATGGTTGATGGACGAGTCTGTTCTTGCCGATTTTATCGAAGACGAGGGGCAAAAGCTACTCTATGTATTCGATTACTTGACCGAGCGCATGTTCTTCATCGAGATGACAAAACTCGTTACAGGCAAGACGCTGAAAGACCCCCTCTGCACACTGTCGCTCGGCACTCCGCCGCCGGAGACTGTGAGTATTGAAGAATTCGATGCAAAAATCGATGCAAAGACAAGCAAGACGGCCAATTCATCAATTGACGACATAGACGAGGATTTTTATGGCTCCGAGAGCTATAACGCCGATGAGTTTGATGCCGAAGGGTTTGATGAAATGAATTTCAACGAATAGTCGGTCTCTCTAACCGTACTATTCGAATAACCGTCAAATCAAACAGCATCCCGCAAGCGACTGCGCCTGCGGGTGCTGTTCATAATTGAAAGCGTATAATTCATGGGCTTGCAGTAAGATAGATTTAATGACCGAATTATTTTCAGGAATAGATGCCGGCTGGCTATATTCAGCGTTTGCATTCATAGCGCTGGGGTCTACTGTGGTGATAATTCTTGTCATACTTTCGGAAAACCGTAATCCTGTAAAATCGCTTGCATGGGTCACAGTACTTCTGCTTCTTCCGGTAGTAGGGTTGATTCTCTATTTGTTCTTTGGACGTAATTTCAAGAACAAACGCCTGATATCGCGACGATCGCGACGCCGTCTTCGCCGACAGGAGCCACGGGTCGCGTCAGATCCCCGTTCGCAGAATCTCGATGAAAGGTCGGTGCAGAACATCACCATTGCGCGCACCCTAATCGGCGCACAGTTTTACACATCAAACACGGCAGAGGCCTTTACAAACGGAGCTGACAAATTCCGCGCTCTCGAGGCAGATCTGCGTCAAGCACAGAGTTCGATCAATATCCAGTATTATATCTTTGAGGACGACAATATCGGAAACCTCGTATCCGATATTCTTATCGACAGAGCACGTGCCGGAGTGAAAGTGCGTGTGCTGTACGACCATGTGGGGTCGATAGGGGTGAAAAACAAATTTTTCAAAGCCCTTAAAGATTCGGGAGTCGAGTGCCAGCCGTTTCTGAAGGTAACATTTCCCGAGCTGGCCACGCATATCAACTGGCGCAATCACCGCAAGATGTGCATAATCGACAATTGCATAGGATATATAGGCGGCATGAATGTGGCCGACCGCTATATCGACGGGGGCAAATCTTTCGACCATTGGCGCGACACACACCTGCGTATTACCGGGCCGGCAGTAGCGGCGCTTCAATTCTCCTTTGCTGTTGACTGGAGTTTCACCAAAGGTTCGCTGATTGAGAATGATATCCCGATAGTCTGCAGGGACGCGTCACCGGGCAAAAATGCCGTGGCCGACGTGTGCGCCCAACTCATAACAAGCGGCCCAACGTCGCAGTTTGCTAATGTCGGCATGGCCTTTCATCACGCCATAGCATCGGCACGACGTCGAGTATATATACAGACACCATATTTTCTGCCTACCGAAGGCCTGCTCAGAGCTCTTCAGGTAGCGGCGTTGGCACATGTCGATGTGCGCATTATGATGCCGGCAAAAAGTGATTCGTGGATGCTTACACATGCATCTAAATCATATATCTCGGAGTGTCTTCGCTCCGGTATAAAAATTTACCTGTACAACACCGGCATGCTTCATTCAAAAATGATGATAGTAGATGACGAACTTGTGTCGGTGGGCTCTACCAACTTCGATTTTCGCAGTTTTGAATGCAATTTCGAATCAAATCTTTTCATTTACAGCACCAAATTCAATTGTCGCATGCTCGATGTATTCAAGGCAGACCTGAAACAATGCGTAAGGGTCGCTCCTGCACAATGGCACAAAAGGCGTATATCCATGAAGATTGCCGAATCTCTTCTGAGGTTGCTGAGCCCGGTTTTATAAATACAAAAAAATCAATATTTGCAATGACTGCCATAAATGTAAACGAAGCCAAAGACCGGTTCTGCTCAATACTGCGCGATACCGGCCGCGAAAATATAGATTATGTAATCGAAGACCTCGAGTCATGGGGCTTCTTTAACGCGCCTGCTTCATCTCAGGGCCACGGCGCGTATCCAGGCGGACTGCTTGAGCATTCGCTCAATGTCTATGACTCTGCCATGGCTACCCGCCGCGACATAATCTCTATCAGGCCCGATCTTGAAAAAGAATTGCCAGAAGATTCAGTAGCCATAGCGGCATTGCTTCACGATGTGTGCAAAGCCAATTTTTACAAGCTCACCCGTAAGAAAAAACGCAATGAGATTGGGCTCTTTGAAGAAGTCGAAACGTACGAAATTCATGACGAGATATTCCCTGTAGGACATGGAGAGAAGTCGGTGATTCTTTTGCTTCAGTCGGGTCTCGACCTCTCCGACGAAGAAATATATGCAATCCGCTGGCATATGGGTCCGTGGAATCTTTCGCGCGACGACGAACGCTTTTATCGACAGGCCGGAAAACAGACACCCCTTCAGCCTCTGATTCATGCCGCCGACACCATTGCTTCTGCTTTGCTTGAGCGTCCAGCCGCAAAACTCTGACTCTGAAACCATGCCGTGAAGCAGCCCTAAAGCAGCATATTCCGGCATTGATGAATTTATTTCAATTTGTGACGTTGATAAATTTTAACTAACTTTGCATAGTTTATTCACCATTGCAATGAAACAAGTGACTTATGAGGGTCTCACTTTTGAGCCCTATATTTCAAAAGAAGAAATAGCAGCACGAGTCGAGAACCTCGGCAGAGACATTGTGCGCGATTGCTCAGGCAAACAGCCTCTGTTCATATGCGTGCTCAACGGTGCTTTTCCGTTTGCCAACGACTTATTCCGTGCAACAGAAGAGCTTGACTCTGAAATTACCTTCATCCGCCTCAAAAGCTATGAAGGAACATCAACGTCTGGCGCTGTAAAAGAGGTGCTCGGCCTCAACGAGAACATCGAAGGTCGCACTATTATCATCGTGGAAGATATTATTGATACAGGCAACACTATCTACCGCCTGGTAAAAGACCTTGAGAAAGCCAATCCGGCCGATATCAAGATAGCCACGCTTCTGTTTAAACCCGACGCTCTCGTCCGTCCCGTCAAACCAGATTACGTCGGATTCAGCATCCCAACTAAATTTATTATAGGCTACGGCCTTGACCTCAACGAAAAGGGCCGCAACCTGAACGATATTTATATTCTCAAAGAAGACTGACATGAACATAGTTATATTCGGAGCTCCCGGTAGCGGCAAAGGCACACAAAGCGAAAGAATCGTAGAAAAATACGGCCTTTATCACATATCTACCGGCGACCTTTTGCGCGAAAACATCCGCAAAGGCACACAACTGGGCAAGGTTGCCGATACATTCATTTCCAAGGGTCTGCTTATCCCCGACGAACTGATGATTGAGGTGCTCTCCGACCTTTTCAAAAACGACCCCACAATTCTTGAGCGCGGTGTGATATTCGACGGCTTCCCCCGTACGATACCTCAGGCCGAAGCCCTTGCAGTGATGTTGGGCAAGCACAATACTGCTATCCATGCAGTAGTAGGACTCGAAGTCGACGAAGACGAACTCGTCAACCGCATGCTTGAACGCGGAAAGTCGAGCGGTCGCTGCGATGACAATCTCGAAACGATAAAGAAACGTCTCGGTGTCTACCACAAACAGACAGCTCCTCTTCGCGACTATTACGTGAAAGAAGGCAGCTACGCCCGTATTGACGGCAACCGCAAAATCGAAGAGATTTTCGGAGACATCAGCGAAGCTCTCAATCCCCACAAGGACAAGAAATAAATTCTTATATAGCAATTGTGCAGATGGACCAGAAATATAATTTTGAAGAGCCGTTCAACGAGTATCCGTATACCGACCTTCTGTCGATATACGCACACAGTTTTGCGGACAACTTCAGCCTTCCGGCGCTGACCGATTATATCACCGGCAAGACAATGTCTTATGGCGATATGGCGCGTCGCATAGCCCGTCTGCACCTGTTTTTTGAGGCTTCCGGTCTGTGCGAAGGTGATAAGGTGGCACTCTTTGGCAAGAACACGCCAAATTGGGTGATTACATTCATGGCAGTTGTTTCGTATGGTGCCGTAATAGTGCCTGTTCTCCATGATTTCAATGCGGCCGACGCTCAGAATATAATTGCCCACTCCGACGCACTGATGCTTTTTGTGTCCGACGGTCTTTTCCAAGGGCTTGACTTCGATAAAATGCCACAGCTTCGGGCTGTGATATCGCTCGACAGTCGCACTGTCATTGCCGAACGCGAGCCGTTGCGGGAATGCAACAAACGCCATCCGGCAAGCCATAAGTCGATTGTCACGGGGCTGACACGCCAGTTCCGCAAATCGTATCCAAACGGATTTTCTCCGGCCGATATCAAATACAAGCACTTTGACCAGTCGCAGACTGCAGTGCTTAATTACACCTCGGGGACTACCGGGTTTTCGAAAGGAGTAATGTTGTCTCTCGACAATCTGAGAGGCAATGTAGTTTTCGGCATACGTTCCAATCTGCATTATCAGGGTTCGAGGGCACTTTCGTTCCTTCCGCTCGCGCATGCGTACGGTTGTGCATTCGATATGCTTGTGCCGTTGGCTGTGGGCTCGCATGTCACACTGTTGGGAAAGACCCCGACTCCGATGCTGCTGCTTAAGGCTCTGCGTCAGGTTAGGCCATCGCTCATCATATGCGTGCCGCTTATTCTGGAGAAAATCTATCGCAAGATAGTAGTGCCGCAGATTACCAAAAAGCCTATCCGCTGGGTGCTTGCTGTGCCTTATCTCGAAAAAGCGGTTTACAGCATCATCCGTTCGAAACTTGTGGATGCTTTTGGAGGTGCTTTCGAAGAAGTGATAGTGGGCGGTGCGGCTCTGAACTCTGAAGTGGAAGAATTCCTATATCGCATAAAATTCCCGTTTACAGTCGGATACGGCATGACTGAGTGCGCTCCGCTCATCAGCTATTCGCCGTGGCGGCGTTTCAAAAGAACATCGGCCGGACGTTGTCTGAAAAATATAATGGAGGTCAAGATTCTGCAAGACAACACCTTGTCGTCGGCGTCCGAACATCGTCAAGGCGAAATTATGGTGCGCGGCTTAAATGTGACTAAAGGATATTACAAGAATCCCGAGGCTACGGCAGCTCTGCTCGATGAAGACGGATGGCTACATACCGGAGATATGGGTTGGGTAGGCGACGACAACCGCACGATCTATATCAGAGGCCGATATAAGACAATGATTCTCTCTGCCAACGGTCAGAATATCTATCCGGAGGAAATTGAGGCAAAGCTCAGCAATATGCCCTACGTGAGCGAATGTCTTGTCGTAGAGCGTGACGGGCGTCTTGTGGCCATCTGTCATCCCGACAATGACGAAGTGACGCGCGACAATCTCACCGATTCGCAGCTAATCGAGGCTATGGAAGCTAACCGCAAGAGTCTCAACAAGATTGTGGCCAGTTACGAACAAGTATCGGCCATTGAAATTCTTCCGGAAGAATTTGAGAAGACTCCCAAACGCTCCATTAGACGTTTTCTTTACAAATAAGACTGCGCGCAAGCCGTAAAAAGTTAAAAAAAACCACGGAAGTTTCGGCTCCCGTGGTTTTTGTATTATATAGAGTAAATATCAGTTTACGCGGAAACGGTCCGTGCCGTCGTTGAAGAATGCCACAATCTGACGGGCTGCTGCGAGACCCGCGTTGAGATTGGCTTCGGCTGTCTGCGCACCCATTTTTTTGGGGGTGAAGAAAACGCGGTCGGCAAATTTTTCGACGAGCACGTCGGCATTGCCGGGTTTGACATCGGCAACATATTTGATATCGGGCCGAGCCGCAAGGACTTCGGCTAATTCGGCTTCGTTTACAACTTCCTTACGTGCTGTATTGATGAGAATGGCGTTCTTGGGCATGAGCTCTATGAGTTTGCGGCCAATAGAGCCAACAGTTTCGGGAGTTGCAGGAATATGAATTGACACGATGTCGTTGCCTGCGTAGAGTTCTTCGAGAGATGCGGCACATTTCACACCGGCTTTTTCCATAGCCTCGGCAGGGCAGTAGGGGTCGATAGCAGCGACCTCCATGCCAAAGCCTTTGGCAATAGAGGCAACATGGCGGCTTACTTGGCCAAAAGCCTGAAGACCGAGTCGTTTTCCGCTGATTTCGAAACCGGTTGTTCCGCTATATTTATTGCGAGCGGCCATGATTGCGAGACCAATCACGAGTTCGGCTACTGCGTTTGAGTTCTGTCCGGGAGTATTCTCCACAACTACACCGGCTGCCGAAGCGGCCTTAAGGTCGACATTGTCGTATCCGGCTCCGGCGCGGACTACTATTTTGAGGCATGGTGCAGCTTTGAAAAGGGTTTCGTCGACTTTATCCGACCGAACGATGAGTGCGTTGGCTGTAGCGGCTGCTGCACGAAGTTCTTCGGGCGACGAATACTTTTCGAGGAGGTCGAATTCGTGTCCGGCCTCTTCTATCACACGCCGGATGCCTTCGACAGCAGTTTTGGAGAATGGTTTCTCTGTGGCAACAAGGACTTTCATATTATAGTTCATTAGTGTGAAGCTTCAAAGTCGTGCATTGCGTCGACGAGCACTTGTACGCTTTCGAGGGGCAGTGCGTTATAGAGTGAGGCGCGGAAGCCGCCAACTGAGCGATGGCCCTTGATGCCTACGATGCCGCGGTTGAGGCAGAAGTCAACGAATGCAGACTCCAACTCCTTGTACTCGGGAGTCATTACAAAGCAAACGTTCATAATCGAGCGGTCGGCCGGGTCGGTGACTGTGCCTGTGAACATTTTCGAGTTGTCGATGGCATCGTAAAGCAATTTTGCTTTTTCAACGTCGCGGCGTTCGAGCTCGTCGATGCCTCCGAGTTCTCTATAGTAGCGGAGGGTCTGGAGCGCGGAGAAGATGGGTAGAACGGGGGGCGTATTGAACATCGAGCCTTTCTTCACATGAGTGCGGTAGTCGAGCATTGTGGGTATGGCGCGGTCAGTTTTTCCGAGAGCGTCGGTGCGCACAATAACGAGAGTCACGCCGGCCGGCGCGAGGTTTTTCTGTGCTCCGGCATAGATAGCGTCGTAGTTAGAGAAATCGATGTGGCGAGAGAAAATATCGGAACTCATATCGGCCACCAAGCGGCACGGAACATTGGGTTCGGTGCGCAATTCAGTGCCGTAGATAGTGTTGTTTGTAGTGAAGTGGAAGTAGTCGGCGTCGGCGGGAACTATAAAGTCCTTGGGGATGTAAGTGTATCCTGCATCTTTTGACGAAGCGACAACGTCGATGTCTCCAAAAAGACGTGCTTCCTTTATGGCGTTAGAGGCCCATGTTCCGGTGTCGAGATAAGCGGCTTTCTTGACGAGGAGGTTGTAAGGAATCATGGCGAACTGAAGCGATGCGCCACCGCCAAGCCAGAGTACTTCGAATCCGGCAGGAACTTCGAGAATTTCTTTTACCAGAGCCGAAGCTTCGTCGATTACAGCCTGAAATTCCTTGCTGCGATGGCTTACTTCGAGCACTGACAGTCCTGTGTCGGCAAAGTTGAGGATAGCATCTGCGGTATTCTTTATGGTGTACTCACTCAGAATTGAGGGGCCCGCATAGAAGTTGTGTTTCTTCATTTTAGTTATAGTTTTTAGTTTTAGCCAACAACCTCCCTGAGGAAGCCGTGGCTGTTATCGCAAAATTATGTAACAATTTTCAATTGCACAACTTTTGCCGTCTATATTT
>Ga0137306_100442_pt2 | contig 57787 bp, 56 predicted proteins | sample Inofroosms_March_FD_97187 | JGI IMG/M metagenome (GOLD analysis project Ga0137306, IMG submission 97187) | Mouse cecal microbial communities from Vienna, Austria - N-Acetylneuraminic and N-Acetylglucosamine D2O microcosms_March | ecosystem: Host-associated > Mammals > Digestive system > Large...
TGGCGGGCGGAGAGATCTATATTCCCTGCGCGCCGACGAGCTGCAGGGCAAATACGTTACCGCCGAGATCAACTATATTCACGATTGGTATGCCTATACCGAAAGCACAAACAGCTCTACCAACCGTTCTACGGTAACGGAAAAAGAGTACATTATTTTAACGGAAGACGCAGTGCTTGGCATTGCCGTGCCCAGCTCGATGATTCGGGACGCCGACGACGTGCTGGAGGATTCGGAAGACTACTATTACGGCGAGCTCTCCGAGCTGACGCGTAGCATCACCGTGACGGGAACGATCCAAAAAATGGATGCCGAGACGCTGGATTTTTATCATCAGGTGCTTGGCTACAACGGTATGTCAAATGCGGAGCGTGCCATGTGCCAGCCGCTGGTGCTGAAGGCCAACTGCCTGGGCCGGACGCCTGAGGGCCTGACATGGACAATGACGGTGATCGCCGCAGGCGCATTTCTCTATATGCTCTGGGCCCTGTTTGCCGTTTTTTCGGGCCGGTATCAGAGAAGCATTCGGGCCTATTGCAAAAACAGCGAGGCGCCCGAGGCCGTGATGGAAGATCTGGAGCAGTTTTATCAGGATACCACGCCCGTTTGCGGCGTGCGCGTTGGAAAATGGATCCTGTTTGAATCAAAGGGACAGGATATCCTTTTAGATACCAACAATGCGGTTTGGGCGTATATGCATACCGTAAATCACACCACCAACGGCATCCCTACCGGCAAAACATTTGGCGTGATCCTGCGCACCCGCGACCGTAAAAAGTACGAGATCTCGATGAAGAACGAGGCGGCTGCCCGCGAGGTGCTGGATACGATCGCGCGCGATATGCCGCGTACCGTGCTGGGCTATACCCCCAAGATGGAACGCTTTTTCAACCAGCGTTTTCAGGATTTTCTGCGTCTGCCGGACGATGCCGCGCTGCGGGCCGAGGTGTTTGGACAATAATCGCGCGAAAACGGTCAATGGCCCCGAAATTTTGTCGGATCCATCCTGGATACAGCCCTTCAAAAACGAAGGGCTGTATTTTTTTGCTTTTCTCTGTTGACAATAACAGCAAAACCGATTATACTGAAGGTACACCCACACCCGGGGAGGGTGATTGCACGGATTTTGTGTCTTGAGCACGGGTTTTGGCAGATGAGATCGGCCGAAAGCCGGACGGCGGATCAAACAGGAGAAGGGGAGAACTATGGAAAAGCAGCGATATAATGTCACCGGTATGACGTGCTCGGCCTGCAGCGCCCATGTGGAAAAAGCGGTGCGTGCCGTTCCGGGCGTAGACGAGGTGACAGTAAATCTTTTGACAAACAGTATGACGGTGGAAAGCCAGACGCCGCTTGCCCCCGGTATCATTGAAAAAGCTGTGGAGCAGGCCGGATACGGCGCGTCTTTGGCGGGCGCGCCGAATGCCGCCGGAAAGGCCGGAACGGCAAAACAGGGCGCGATGGACGCGCGCACAATGATGCAAAAACAGCTCGACGGCATGAAAACACGGCTGATTGTATCCTTTGTGTTTTTGGTGCCTTTAATGTATGTTTCCATGGGCAGTATGCTCGGCCTGCCGCTGCCCGGCTTTTTAACCGGGCACGAAAATGCCGTAGCATTTGCATTCACGCAATTTCTGCTCACGCTTCCCGTCGCCTATATCAACCGAAAATATTACGAGGTCGGCTTCCGAACGCTGCTGCGCGGCAGCCCGAATATGGACAGTCTGATCGCGATCGGCTCGACGGCGGCGCTGGCATATGGCATATTTGCAATTTATCGCATCGGCTATGGCCTTGGGGTGGGCGACCACGCGCTTGTGGAGCGCTACCACATGGATCTTTATTTTGAATCGGCCGCAACGATTCTTGCCCTTATTACACTGGGCAAATATCTGGAGACAAAGAGTAAGGGCAAAACAAGCGAAGCAATTACCAAACTGATCGATCTTGCGCCCAAGACGGCAACCGTGGAGCGCGGCGGGCAGGAGCAGATCATTCCCGTGGAGGAAGTGGCCGCCGGGGAGATCGTGGTGGTGCGTCCGGGGCAGAGCATTCCGGTGGACGGCGTGATCGTGGAGGGCACCACAAGCATTGACGAGGCGGCCATTACGGGCGAGAGCATTCCTGTGGAAAAGCAGACGGGCAGCGCGGTCATTGCCGCGACGATCAATAAGGCGGGCTTTTTCAAATTCCGCGCAACGCGTGTGGGCGCGGATACCACCTTGGCGCAGATCATTCGTCTGGTGGAAGAGGCGGGCTCCAGCAAAGCGCCCATCGCAAAGCTGGCCGACCGCATCTCGGGCGTGTTCGTGCCGGTGGTAATCGGCATTGCTGCCATTGCGACAGCCGCCTGGCTGTTTGCCGGGCAGACGGCGGAATTCGCGATCTCTATCGGCATATCGGTTTTGGTAATCTCCTGTCCCTGTGCGCTGGGTTTGGCTACGCCGGTCGCGATCATGGTCGGCACGGGCAAGGGGGCGGAGAACGGCATCCTGATCAAATCCGGCGAGGCGCTGGAGACGGCGCACGACATCGACGCCATCGTGTTGGATAAGACGGGAACCATCACCGAGGGACGTCCCGCAGTTACGGATATCCTGCCGGCGGGCGGCCTGCCGGAGGAAGAATTGCTGGCGCTGGCTGCCGGGCTGGAACATCCAAGCGAGCACCCGCTGGCGCGCGCTGTGGTGGAATATTCCGAAGCGCGTGGGATCCGCGCCGCAGAGATGACGGATTTTGAGGCGATCTTTGGACGGGGCGTTCAGGCGCGGCGGGAAAACACGTTGTATTTTGCCGGCAACGAGGCCATGCTGGCCGAGCGCGCGGTAAAAATTCCCAATGCAGTGCGCGATGCGCTTTCCGCGCTTGCGGGCGACGGAAAAACGCCGCTGATCTTTTGCAGGGAAAAAACCGTGCTCGGCGTAATCGCCGTGGCGGATACCGTCAAGCCGTCCAGCGCTGCCGCCATTGCCGAGCTGGAGCGAATGGGCATCGACGTAACGATGCTGACAGGCGATAACCGGCGCACGGCAGAGGCGATCCGCCGCAGGCTGGAGATCCCGCATGTAATCGCTGAGGTACTGCCGCAGGAAAAGGAGCGGCATGTGGCCTCTTTGCAGCAGCAGGGGAAGAAGGTTGCAATGGTAGGCGACGGCATCAACGACGCTCCGGCGCTGGCGCGCGCGGATGTGGGCATCGCCATTGGCGCGGGTACCGACGTTGCCATCGAAAGCGCCGACGTGGTGCTGATGAAAAGCGATCTCATGGATGTGGTTACAGCGATCCGCCTTTCCAAGGCCGTGATCCGCAACATCAAACAAAATCTGTTCTGGGCGTTCTTTTACAATTCGGTGGGCATCCCCATTGCGGCGGGCCTTTTGTATCTGCCGTTCCATCTGAAGCTGAACCCGATGATCGGGGCGGCTGCCATGAGCCTTTCCAGCGTGTGCGTGGTATCCAATGCGCTGCGGCTCAAACATTTTCGCGCGCATCCGGGCAATTTTGCAGCGCAGGCGGATCCGTCCGCCGCGCCGCATGTTGAACGGATCGAGATAAAAGAAGATCATAAGGAGGAAAAAACAATGAAAACCGTTACACTGCAAATTGAGGGCATGATGTGCCAGAACTGCCGCAAGCATGTGGATAAGGCGCTGAACAGCCTGGCCGATGTGAGCGCAGAGGTGAGCCTGGAAGAAAAGCGTGCCGTGTGCACCGTGGCCGATACTGTGAGCATTGAGGCACTGAAGGCCGCTGTGGAAGAGGCCGGCTATACTGTCGCTTCGGTGGAATAAGGATGCGGGCGGACAGAAAAGCGATTGCCCGGCTGCTGAAAACCGCGCGCGGACAGATCGACGGGATCTTAAAAATGATCGAGGAAGACCGCTACTGCGTGGATATTTCCAACCAGCTGATGGCGACGCTATCCATTTTAACAAAGGCAAACCGCGAGATCCTGAAGGCTCATATCTGCGGCTGTGTGCAGGAGGCGTTCGAAAGCGGAGATGACAGACAGCGCGAGAAGCATATGCAGGAAATTCTCGCGCTGCTGGATAAGCTGGGGCGTTGACCGATGCCGCAGAAGGATCAGATCCGGGCCGCAGCGATCCGGTGGTGGCGGCGCGACCGGGGATTGTATTTTGCCTTGGCGGCGCTGGTGCTGGCGCAGTTTATCCTGCGCGGGGTGATGCATTGGCCTGCGGCAGCGCATTTTGCCGTGCGGTATCTGGTGCGGCCCTATCATCGGGCCATGGGTTGGCTGTGTTCGTTTTTGCCCTTCTCTGCCGCAGAGCTCTGCTGGGCGGCACTGATCGCGTTTTGCCTCTGGTATGCAGGACGCACGGTTTTCTTTCTCTTTTGTCCTCCGCCGGAAAAGCCCGCGAAAACGCAAAGCAGCAAGATGCTGAAAAAAAGTGCCGCAGAGCGGGAAAACGGCCGGCCGCTGCCGGAGGGCGCCGCAGAGCGGGAAAACGGCCGGCCGCTGCCGGAGGGCGCCGCAGAGCGGGAAAACGGCCAGGCGGCACCCCGCCGTTCGCGCGGCGCGGTGCTCTGGCGGCGCACTTTGGGCGGCATTCTAACAGCGCTTGCTGTCTACACCGGCTATACGGTTTTGTGGGGGCTTGTGTATTACGGCCCATCCTTTGAGCAGCAGGCCGGCATTGCGGCGCGCCCCGTTTCTGTGAACGAGCTCGAAGATACAATGCGTTTTTTTCGCGACCGGATCAACCAAACCGCACCGCTTGTGGCGCATGTCGCGCCCGGCGTGCTGACGGGGGATACGAATGCGATTTTTGATGCGGCCGACCCGCTCTATGATGCGCTGGAGCAAAGCTATCCCTTTTTGGACAGCTCCGCCGTCCGCCCAAAACAAATGGCCTTTTCGCGCGTGATGAGCTGGATCAATTTTACAGGCTTTTTCTTTCCCTTTACCGGAGAGGCAAATTTGAATGTGGATTCGCCCGAATGCCTGCTGCCGGCCACCATTGCGCACGAGCTGGCGCATGTGCGCGGTGTCGCGCCAGAGCAGACGGCAAATTTTGTCGCAATCCTTGCCTGCGATACCTGTGGCGACGCGCTGTATGCCTACTCGGGCTATTTACTGGGTTACATTCATCTTTCCAACGCGCTGTACGGCGCATCGTATGAGCGCTGGCTGGCAGTGGCGCAGGGCCTGTGCGAGACGGCAAACGAAGACCTGCGTGTGAACAACGCCTATTGGCGGCAGTTTGATTCCCCGGTTTCCGAGGCGGCGGACAGTGCTTATTCGGGCTTTCTGCAAAGCTACGATCAGGAGCTGGGCTCCAGAAGCTATGGCGCGGTGGTGGATCTGCTGGTGGCGTATTACGGCCCTTCCGCCGCATAAGGGCGATGTCTTTTCAGCAAAAATTCCCCGGTAATGGGGAATTTTTGCTGTAGAGGCTGCGGCCTTGGTTAAAAATAAAATCGCAAAATGGGTATAAAAAAAGAGGGCTTTCGGCGGGGCAGCACCGCTGAAAGCATTTGCTTTTTACAAATCTCCCTTGTATGGAGACGACGTTTCCATAGATGCTGCGGACAGCAGCGGACCGCTATTGGAAAAGGCTGTCGTAGAAGGGAACCGAACCCACATCGGTTTTGCCGGACAGACCTATCGGCAATGCTTTGTCAGCTTTCCTGAATGACATTCCGCCCGGCCTTTTCGGCAAAAAATTTTCCCCGCTCCGCAAAGTAGCACTGAGGGCACAGCGATTCGTAGGTAACGTCGTTTTCTGTATCAATGGCGACCTGTGCGCCCTCAAATACAAATTTTCCGCCCACCCTGCGCCCGTTGCACATGGCTTTGCGCCCGCAGTGGCAGATGGTTTTCATCTCTTCAATGTTATGCGCCAGCTCCAGAAGGCGCGTGGAACCGGGAAAGCCCTGCAGCGAAAAATCCGTGCGCAGGCCATAACAGATCACAGGCACCCCGCATTCCACCGTCACCATAAACAGGCGTTCGGCCTGCCATGCGGTAAAAAACTGGCTTTCATCCGTCAGCACGCAGGCAAGCGGCCCGTGTGCGGCAATATCCGCGCGCACCAGCTCGAACGGATCCATCTCCGGCCGGACGGCAACATCCACCGGACGTTCCACGCCAAGGCGCGAAACAAGCTTTTCGCCGCCCTTGGTGTCGATGGAAGGCTTCAGGATCAGCACCCGCATGCCGCGTTCCTCGTAATTGTACGCCACCTGCATCAGCGCGGTGCTTTTGCCGCAGTTCATTGCGCCGTATCGAAAATACAACTTTGCCATATCTGTTCCCGTCCCGCGTTATTATTGTGGGTTCCTTACAAATTGCGCACCCGGTACCCAAGGCTCATTAGGCTGTCGCCCAGATGCACGTTTTCTACCGTGACCCCCTCGTAATCCACTGAGAGGTCGTAATGGCTGAAATTCCAGTACCCCTTCACACCGGCCTCCACCAGAACAGGGGCAACCGCCTGGGCCGCCGAACGGGGGATGCACAGAACCGCAACGTCCGGATGATTCTGCACGCAGAAATCCGAGAGGTTGGAAACGTTCTGCACCACAACGCCGCACTGCAGCTTTTTGCCGATCTCGTCCGGGCTTTTATCGAACGCCGCCATCAAATGATAGCCGCGCGCTTCGGAAGACAGATATCCGGAAATCGCCCGTCCCAAACGCCCTGTGCCAATCAGCACCGCGTTCAGGCTGTTTGCGCTGAACAAAAGCTTCGCGATCTCGTCCAGCAGCACATCTACATGATAGCCGATGCCCTGCTGCCCAAAGCCGCCGAAGCAGTTGAAATCCTGCCGCACCTGCGATGCGGTGGTGCCCATCATCCGCGCCAGCTCGCTGGAGGATACCTTTACCACACCATTGCTGTACATATCCAAAATATAGCGGTAATACTTGGGAAGCCGCTTGATCACAGGAAGGGAAACCTTATTGCCGTTGGGAGTTTGCTCTGCCATGTCTTTTTTCACCGATTCCTTTTTCTATAGATGAATGAGCCCGCAGGGAAGACCCTTTGCAAGCCCCGGGCGCTGCGCCCTTCAAAAAATCGTTCTGCCCCGCCGCTGGCAGGGCGGAAGACCAAAGGATCAAAGCGTCTCGACGGTGCGCATCACGTAATCGCCGAATTCCGTGCAGGTGCAGCCGGTGTCTCGCCCGGTAACACAAAGCGCCTTTTCCGTAAACATGCATTTGTCCAGCGCTGCCGCGAGCAGATCTGCCTTTTCCTGATAGCCGATGTGCGACAGCAGCATCACGGCGGCGCGCAGCATGCTGCATGGGTCGGCATACCGGGCGCGCCCTTCCTTCACCATGCGCGGCGCCGAGCCGTGAATGGCCTCAAACATCGCGTAGCGCTTGCCGATATTGCCGCTGCCCGCAGTTCCGACGCCGCCCTGGAATTCGGCCGCCTCATCCGTAATGATATCGCCATACAGGTTCGGCAGCACAAATACCTGAAAATCAGAACGGCGCTTTCGGTCCACCAATTTTGCCGTCATGATATCGATATACCAGTCGTCCGTGACGATGCCGGGATACCGTTTGCCCACCTCCTGGCACAGCCGCAAAAACTTGCCGTCGGTGGCCTTAATGATGTTTGCCTTCGTAACGATGGAAACCCGCGTTTTGTGGTTCTTTTGGGCATAATCGTAGGCAAGCTCCGCAATGCGCCGTGTGCCGTCGGTGGTGGTGACGGTGAAGTCTACCGAGATGCCGTCCTCCGTCTCAAAGCCGCAGCTGCCAAGCGTATATGCGCCCTCGGTATTTTCGCGGAAAAATGTCCAGTCGATGCCTTCTTCGGGCACCTTCACGGGGCGCACATTTGCAAACAAATCCAGCTCCTTGCGCATGGCGACGTTTGCGCTTTCGATGTTGGGCCATTCGTCGCCCGCGCGCGGCGTAGTGGTGGGCCCCTTTAAGATCACGTGGCATGCCTTCAGCTCGGCCAGCACGTCATCCGGAATGGCCTTGCCGTGTGCGGCGCGGTTCTCAATGGTAAGGCCGTCGATCTCCTTAAAGGCCACTTTTTCGCTCGCCGTCTCGTCTTTTAAAAGAAAGCGCAGTACGCGCTCTGCCTCCTGCGTGATCGTTGGGCCGATGCCGTCGCCGCCGCATACGCCGATCACGATCTGCGGCAGCAAGGCGTAATCGATAAAATCTCCCTGTGCGCGCATGGCGGCCACGCGGCTGCGCTGGGTTTCAAGCAGCGTGCCGAATTTTTCTTTTGCAGATGCAATCGTTTCCAAATCAAAACGCCTCCGTTGTTGCTTTTTAAAGCTTTTCTGCCGATATTTTCTGTCGATAGGAATTTTTTAGGCCGTTCAACAGCCTTTGAGCAGGATCGCCTCAGGCGGTATGGCAGGTGTATTGCAGCAAACCGCCCGCGCGCAGGATCTTGGCCTGCCGCGCGCTGATATCGCAGCGCAGAGAAACCGCCGCGCCGGTGATCTTGTCTGTCATCGTTACGGTTTTGCCGCAAAGCGCGCCCATCACGCCCGAAAGAACCAGAACATCACCAAGGGCCAGCTTTTTGATGTCCGCCGCATTTACAAATTCCAGCGGCAGGATCCCCACATTGACAAGATTTGCCTTGTGGATGCGGGCAAAGCTAACGGCGACCACGGCGCGCACGCCCAAATAAAGCGGAACAAGAGCCGCATGCTCGCGGCTGGAGCCCTGCCCGTAGTTCGCGCCGCCCACAATGATGCCGCCGTTCGCTTCCAGCGCACGCTGAGGGAAATCGGGGTCGCAAACCTCAAAGCAATAATTTGCCAGATGCGGAATATTGCTGCGATAGGGCAAAATTTTGCTTCCGGCGGGCATGATATGATCGGTGGTGATGTTGTCGCCCACCTTCAAAAGGCAGGGCAGTTCCATGGTATCTGCCAAAGGACGTGCGGTGGGCAGCGGCTTGATATTTGGCCCGCGCAGCACCTCCACCGCGCCTGCCTCGCTCTCCGAAGCAGGCAGGTCGATCATGTTATCGTTTATGGGAAACGCCTCTGGCATGGCGATGGGGGCCATGGCGGGAAGGGTGGTGGGGTCTGTCAAATAGCCCGTCAGGCAGCTGGCGGCGGCCGTTTCGGGGCTTACGAGGTAAACGCCCGCATCACGTGTGCCGCTGCGCCCCTCAAAATTGCGGTTGAACGTGCGCAGCGAAACCCCCGCGGAATTGGGGCTTTGCCCCATGCCGATGCATGGCCCGCAGGCGCTTTCCAGAATGCGCGCGCCGGCGTCGATCAGCGCGGTGAGCGCGCCGTTGGCGCTTAACATCGACAGCACCTGACGGCTGCCGGGCGCAATGGAAAGGCTCACCTCGGGGCACACGGTTTTGCCGCGCAGAATTTCGGCCACGGTCATCAGATCGGTATAGCTGGAATTGGTGCAGCTGCCGATGCATACCTGATCGACTTTTGTCATGGCGAGGCTTTTTACAGGTTTTACGTTGTCCGGGCTGTGCGGACACGCGGCCAAAGGCTCCAAAGCGCTCAGGTCGATCTCGATCACTTCATCGTATTCGGCGTCGGCGTCGGCAGCCAGCGGAAGATAATCCGCTTCGCGGCCCTGCGCCTTTAAAAATGCGCGGGTCGTTTCGTCACTGGGGAAAATGGAAGTGGTAGCACCCAGCTCTGCGCCCATGTTGGTGATGGTGGCGCGCTGGGGAACGCTCAGTGCTTTTACACCGTCGCCGCCGTATTCCACAATTTTTCCCACGCCGCCCTTTACGCTCATTTCGCGCAGCACGGCAAGGATTACGTCCTTGGCGCTCACCATCGGGCGCAGCGCGCCCGAAAGGCGCACGAGCGTTGCCTTGGGGTAGGGGATGTAGTAGGCTCCGCCGCCCATGGCCACGGCAACGTCCAGCCCGCCCGCGCCAATGGCAAGGCAGCCGATACCGCCCGCAGTGGGTGTATGACTGTCCGAGCCGATAAGCGTTTTGCCCGGCCGCGCGAAGCGCTCCAGATGCACCTGATGGCAGATGCCGTTGCCGGGACGGGAATACCGCACGCCGATCTTTTTGGCCACGGTGCGCAGATAACGGTGATCGTCCGCATTCATAAAGCCGCTTTGCAGCGTGTTGTGATCGACATAGGCGACAGAAAGCTCCGTGCGCACGCGCGCAAGGCCCATCGCCTCAAATTCCAGATATGCCATCGTTCCGGTGGCGTCCTGTGTCAGGGTCTGGTCGATACGCAGGCCCACCTCACAGCCGGGGCGCATTTCGCCGTCAACAAGATGCGCGGCAATGATCTTTTGTGCAAGGGTCTGTCCCATACAAAAACCTCTTTTCCGGTTTTGGACGCTCTTTGAAAGCGCCGGATGGTATAGAAAAATTTTCCCTGTATATTATACCCGCTCGGCGGCTGTCTGTCAATTTTTTGTGGACGCTTGCGAGCGGCGGGCCCACGGGCCCGGCCTGCTGGCGATCCGCAGAAAAACAGCGGCCAGGCCGGGAAGCGCAGCCCGAAAAACAGGCGAAAAATGTCTCGTCAAAGGAAAAAGCTTTATATGCAAATAATTGAAATAATTGTAATATTTTGGAGCTTTGCAACGTATATTAAACAGAAAAGCACAATTGCTTGTGCCGGGGAAAGAAAAGGATATGGATGAATGGGAAAGGACGTGCGGGATCATGGCGAATGGCATTACTTCTATTGTGGACAACCTCAAGCAGATCTTTGGTATGGTATATTCGGAGTCTCCTACCGAATCGTATGAGGAGAGCGAGGAAAACGAGGATTGACGCAGGGCGGTACGGAAAAGCTGCCTTGACGGGTTTTTGCAAGGCGCGCATGGAAAAAAAGGGTCTTTCGGCTTTGGGAAAGTTCCTGCGGACGGCGAAGTCAAACCGGAATGAAACGGATGCTGTTTTTACAGTAAAAAAGGCGAGCGCACAGCGGCGTTCGCCTTTTTGAATTTCACGAATTAAATTCCACAAAAATATACGGCTTTTGAAAACGTGCCGTCCCTTGTGCAACCGGGGCGATCCGCACGCAAACGAGACGTCCCGCACGCAACCGGGGCGATCCGCACGCAAATGGGGCGTCCCTCACCGCCGTGCCGCCAGATTCCCGGCAACAAAGCGGTTTTTGCCCGGCTTGCGGTCGCAGTCGATGCCCAGACCCATCAGCGCGCGCTGCAGGGTGCGCACATTTTTAAACGGGATCCCGGTAATGGATACCTGCGTCGCTGCGGCGGCATTGCTCTCATTGTCGTCCACAAAAACAGATTCCGTAGCCGAAAGACCGTAGCGCTTGAGCAATGCCTGATAGATGCGCGGGTCGGGCTTTGTGACACCCACCTCGCAGGAGGCGACGCCGCCGTCGAACAGCTTCCAGAATTTGCGCTGGCGCAGCATGGCCAACACATCATGTGAAATGTTGGAGAGATAGTAAATGCTGTATCCGCGCTGCTTCAAACGCTTGATCAGCTGCAGCACCTCATTTTGCGTGCGCAGCATATCATACCAGTCGTCCAGAATCACATCCACCTCAAAGGCGCGGTGCAGCTCCGCGCCTTTCTGGCGCATAATGCGTTCGCCCTCCTCGCGGGAGAGCAGCCCCGCGTCGATCTCGAGCCATTCCTCGCTGCCGAAGGTGATGGCATACAGCGCGTCCTCCAGCTTCTCGTTCATAAAATGATCCACTAAAAATTCGCGCGGATTAAAATCCACCACAACGCCACCCAAATCAAAAATGATATTCTTATACATATAAAATGTTCACCTGTCCTTCGGTATATTCGGGGGATCCCATGCATTCCCTGCAAAAAAATCGGATGATATTCTATTATACAACATTTTTCGCGGTATAGAAACCCCTTTGTACGGAATAGATATTAAAATCTGATGCGATCCGGCGGCGCTTTTTGGCCGGATACGGGAAAAACCCGCGGAAAGGGGGATTTTGCATGACGGTATACGAGCTGTGCGAGCGCGATGTCGTCAATATTACCAACGGGCAGAATCTGGGCAAGGTGGACGATATCTCGTTCGATCCCCAGACGGCCGGGATCATGGGCGTGGTTTTATACGGTCGTCTGAAGCTGTTCGGCCTGCTGGGCAGAGACGAGGATATTACGATCCCATGGAAGGAAATTGAAAAGATCGGTGAGGATGTGCTGCTGGTGCGCGCCGGGCCCGAGGTAAAAAGAAACGCAAAAAAATGGTTTTGGATGAAATAAAAAGCCGCTCTTTGGCGTTATATTTCTGGCACAGGCGCTATACAAAGCCGCGCCCCAGGAAAGCGGTGCGCCGGCAGGGGCCCGATAGGGGAAGCTTTTTCGGCGGCCGGCGCCCGGAAATGAAAAACAGGGGATGTTAACGAGATGAAAAAAAGGGAGCAGCGCGCGCTGCCTGCTGCCGTTGCAAGGCTGCGCGCCTCTTTCTGGCTGAATATCGTCTGGTCGGTGCTGACGCCGACCGTGTTTTTTGCCACAACGGAATGGATCCACCGCGATGCGCTGGATGCCGATTTTTGGCAGAATCGCTTTTTGCCGCATTTCAGGGGCTTTTTGCTGGGCTGGGTACTGCTTGTATTGCTGTATGTGCTGCTCAGCCGCCTTTTCGGGCTGCACTGGCTGGCAACGCTCGTCACAGGCGTGATCAGCAATCTTCCGGGCGTGATCACGCGCCTGAAGCTGGAAATGCGGGGCGAGCCGTTTCTGCCGTGGGATCTTACGCAGATCGGCGATTTTGCGGGCGTGGCTGGCCGCGTAACGCTTTCGCCGACGCTCCCGATGGTACTTTCTGCTGTCATCTTCGCCGTGATGCTGGCAGGCAGCTGCTTTTTGCGTCTGCCGTATCCCCATGCTGCGGGCTGGCGCCGGCGCGGCGCGGTTTCGGCGGTATCGGGCGCACTGTTCTGCCTTGTACTGGCGGGCACGTGCCAGAGCCCCGGTATGACGCTTGCGCTGGGCATCGTTCCGGATATGTGGATGCAGGATCGATACTACAAAAATTACGGCGTCATCACGGGCTTTCTCACAAATTTGCAGGTGCTGGACATAGAAAAACCGAAAGATTACAGCGAGGACGCGGTACGGGCGGTGACAGAGCAGATCGGGCGATCCGCCGGCCCGGATACGCCTCTCTGGCCGGAGCTTTGCGCCGCCTCGCCTGTGCGGACGCCCAATATCATCTTTGTAATGAACGAATCGTTCTGGGATCTTACGCGTTTGGAGGGCATTGCGTACGACAGAGAGCTGACGCCCAACCTGACGGCGCTGAAGCAGGAAGCCGCCCATGGCTACTGTTTTTCTCCGTCGTTCGGAGGCGGTACCTGCGATGTGGAATTCGAGGCGCTGACGGGCTTTTCCGTCGAGCATCTGCCGGCGGGCAGCAAGCCCTATCAGCAGCATGTTACGCGGGAGATGTTCTCGCTGCCGCAGTACCTACGCGCGCAGGGCTACGATACCGTGGCCGTGCACGGTTATTATCGCCGGTTCTGGAGCCGTGATACCGCATATCCCAATTTGGGCTTCAATACGTTTGTGGCGGCCGAGGATTTTCACGCGCCGCAGCTGCGCCGGGGCTTTATCTCCGATGCCGCCATGACGCAGCGTGTGATCCGGGAGTATGCCGCGCGCGCCAAAAACGGGCCGGTGTTTGTGCATGCGGTGACAATGCAGAACCATACCACCTACGATGCCAGCCGTTACCCGAGGGAGGAGCTGGTGCGGGTTACACAGCATCCCGGCCTTTCGCAAAAAACGATCTCGCAGCTTGAAGATTTTGCCACGGGCGTTTACGAGGCGGACGCCGCGCTGGGCGAATTGGTGGAATACCTGCGCACAGTGGACGAGCCGACGATCCTGGTATTCTGGGGCGACCATTTCAACCCTCTGGGCGAGGGCTACGAGCTGTTTGAAAAAACAGGCTATCTGGAGCGGGGAGCAGGCGTTACGCCCGATCTGCGCCGTACCGATCTTTTGATCTGGAGCAATTACAGCAGCGCCGGTATCGACTTGGGCACGATCGCGGCTTATGATATTTCGCCTGTGATGATGGAGCTGTACGGGCTGGAAAAACCCGTGCTGTTTGAATTTTTAACAGACAGCCTTTCGGTGATGCGTGCGCGCACGCGCGGCACTACCGTGCAGCCGGACGGTACCGACAGCGCCGAAATGACGGACGTGCAGCGCAAATGCTATGAGGATCACTGGCTGCTGCAGTACGACCTAATGTTCGGCGAGCCGTATCTGGAAAGCTACGTTCCTTCGGACGCATAAGGACGGCCGGTTTGGTCCGTCCGAACCGTGCCCGGCCGGCGTGCCCGCGGGTGTGTAAAGGCGGAGCGGGTGCGCTGTGGTGAGACCGCCGCAGGCTTCCTGCTTCGCGAAGGCAGAGCCGTGCCGTTTTGCCGCCCCCGCAAAATAAATTTTGCCGCTTTTAACGGCGAAAAAGCTTGCTTTTCGCAAAAGGATATGCTATACTTATTCGGCAATACGCACGTATATCTTTGATCTGCCTGTGCCCGTGCGGAAAACCGCTGCGGGTGGCGTATCATGCAGGATATGCGGAGGAAAAACAAGATCAGGAGGAAACAATTATGGCAGTCGTATCTATGAAGCAGCTTCTTGAAGCCGGCGTGCATTTCGGTCATCAGACCCGCCGGTGGAACCCCAAAATGGCGAAGTATATCTTCACCGAGCGCAACGGCATTTATATCATCGATCTGCAGAAGACCGTGAAAAAGCTGGACGAGGCCTACGGCTTTGTGCGCGATACTACCACCGCCGGCGGCAGCATCCTGTTTGTCGGCACCAAAAAGCAGGCGCAGGATTCTGTGCGCGAGGAAGCGACGCGCTGCGGAATGCACTATGTCAACGCGCGCTGGCTGGGCGGCATGCTCACAAACTTCCGCACCATTCGCCGCCGCATCGACCGCATGGAACAGATCAACAAAATGCGCGAGGACGGCACGTTTGATATGCTGCCCAAGAAGGAAGTTGCCAAGCTGGAGCTGGAGCTGGAAAAACTGGAGAAGTTCCTTGGCGGTGTGAAGGCGATGGATCGTCTGCCTGCCGCGATGTTTATCGTAGACCCGCGCAAGGAACGCATTGCCGTTGCCGAAGCGCGCAAGCTGAATATTCCCATCGTCGCGATTGTCGATACCAACTGCGACCCGGACGAGATTGATTATGTGATCCCGGGCAATGACGATGCCATCCGTGCCGTAAAGCTGATCGCGGGTGCGATGGCCGACGCCGTGATGGAAGGGCGTCAGGGCGAGCAGATGGAGGAGCCTGAGGCCGAAGAGCCGGCCGAGGCTGAGTAAAAAGCGAAAAACAGCAGGGGGGAAATAAAAATGGCATTTACTGCACAGGACGTAAAAAAGCTGCGCGAGACAACAGGCTGCGGCATGATGGACTGCAAAAAGGCTTTGACGGAGGCAGACGGCAATTTTGATAAGGCCATCGAGCTTCTGCGCGAGAAGGGCCTTGCCGCCGCCGCGAAAAAGGCCGGCCGCATCGCCGCCGAGGGCATGGTATACGCCGTTGCGGATACCGCCGCGAAGGTGGGCGTTGTGGTGGAGGTAAACGCCGAGACCGACTTCGTCGCGAAAAACGAGATGTTCCAGACATTTGTGAAGGACGTGGCCGAGGTTGTCAAAACGCAGAACCCCGCCGACGTGGACGCGCTGTTGGCCTGCGCGATGAATGGCACTACCGTGGAGGCGGCCCTGAAGGATAAGATCCTTGTCATCGGCGAGAATATCAAGATCCGCCGTTTTGTCCGCTTCGAGGGAGTGTGCGCCGCGTATGTGCACGGCGGTGGTTCGCACGGCGTGCTGGTTGCGTTCGATACCGACGATGCAACGGCGGCAAAGCCGGAATTTGCTGCGTTTGGCAAGGATGTCGCCATGCAGGTGGCGGCTGCGAACCCGAGCTATCTGGACGAGGCTTCCGTGCCCGCTTCGGTAATCGAGAAAGAGAAGGAGATCCTTCTGGCGCAGATCAGCAACGACGAAAAGCTGGCGGGCAAGCCCGAGCCCGTGAAGGTGAAGATGGTGGAGGGCCGCATCGGCAAGTTCTACAAGGAAAACTGCCTTGTGGAGCAGGCTTTTGTAAAAGACCCGGATATTTCTGTCGGCAAGTATGTCGAGAATACCGCCAAGGAGCTGGGTGCCGGCATCAAGGTGCTGAAGTTTGCGCGCTTTGAGAAGGGCGAAGGCTTGGAGAAGCGCGTGGACGATTTTGCGGCCGAGGTTGCCAGCATGGCGAAATAAGCCGTTGAAAAGCGCGATCGAAAAATAAAACAGAAGCAGCGGGGCTTTCGGGCTCTGCTGCTTTTTTGCTTCAAAAGGCAAGGGAACCTGCGGCCGGCACCCCTGCGGGAACACGCGGATGCGGAATAGCGCCGCGGCAGGAACAGCCCGAAATGCTGCGGCACCCCTGCGGGAACACGCAGATGCGGAATATGCCGCCGAGATGAGGCGGAGAGACGATTTGGAAACCCTCAAATGCAATTTTTTTGCAGAGACCTGCGTTTATATAAAAAGAGGTTGCGTTCGGCAAGGGCTTTATAGTATGATAGACTTGTAAAAATGGAATATTATGCAATTCAATCTGCCTTTGGCCGGATATTGCGGCCAAAAGCGCCAAAACGTCAAAAGGAAAGGGAAACCGTAATGAAAAAAAGAATTTTGGCGATTGTGCTGGCGGCATTGCTGCCGGCACTGCTTGCCGCCTGTGCCGTAACAGAGGAAAACGGCGCGTCTTCCGGCCCGGTATCCCCGGCGCAGATGGAGACAGACGCGCTGCGCGCCGGCCTTGCGGACGGCACGCTGAGTGCCGCCGAACGGCAGCAGTACTACGAGGAACTGCTGGCACGCGATCTGTTTACCGAACAGGATTATCTCAATCTTGCGCAGCTGTATGAGGATGCGGGCGATTCGGCCGCGCAGCGCCGGATGCTGTGGCAGATGCTGCACCTGTACCCGAGCGATGCCTACGCCGAACGGCTGGAACGGCTGATCGTAGAGCGTGACGCTTCCTCCGAGGAGACCGCCGCGCTGATCAACAGCCTGAAACAGGCCCTGCAGGAGCGAAATGCTTCCGCCCTGCGGCTGTTGGTCGCGTCCGGCGATTGGCGCAGCCTTCTGCAGGAAGCGCCGGAAATGTACGCCACACGCACGCGGTATCGGGATGCAGCGCTGACGGCACAGATCGTATCGGACGATTTTGAAACGACGGTTTGCCTGCTGGACGGCGAGGGAGGCTATCTGTACGGTCGTATAAACGAGGCCGGCGCGCTGATCGCCTCTGCGCAGTACACACAGAGCGCCTTTGAGGGCGCGGCCTCCGTGTGCTGGTTCGACGCGCAGAACGAGCTGTATAAAGAGTATGCCGCAACGCTGCAGGGCAATGTGTGCGTAGGCGAATTGACGGTTACTTATGACGGGGATACCTATACCGGCACGCTGGACGAAAACGGAAAATCAACCGAAAAACAGCAGACGAATGCAAACGGTGTCGTGTACGCCTACCAGAACGGTGGCAATAAGTATTTATATCTGGAGGGTGCGACAGAGGAGGATTTTCGCATGGACAACACGGCCATCGGCCTGCCTGCGGCAGAGATCTGGTAATGCATTCCGAAATCGTACAGGAGGAAACGGCATGAAGAAAAAACAGGTGCAGCGGCTGCGGTACGCCGCTGCGTTTCTGATTAGCGCTGCGGTTGGCGTGGGAGGCTGTTCGGTGTGGCGCGATGCGGCGCAGCCCGCCGCGCCTGCTTTTGCGCAAAACGCCGCGCAGGTGCAGGCAGAAGGGATGCAGGTGCGCGTGCGCGGCGGCGTGGCCGAATGGTTCGATGGCGTGCGCTGGAACGCAGCGGGTGCGGTGGAACAGCTGGAGCAGGAAGATCCAACCGCCGCGCGCTCCGAAACCTGGCAGCTGCTGGCGCAGCAGCGCGCCGCCGCAAAGCAACAGCAGCGCCAAAGTGCGCTGACACAGCTGAGCCGGGAGGCAAACGCGCTTTCCACCGGCCAAAAGCCGGCAGCGCAGACAACGCCGTCAAGACGGCCCGCAACAACCACAGCAACACCGCCGGCGGCAGCCCCGGCGCCGACGCCAACACCGCCGACGCCGCCGCCGACCCCGACGCCAGAGCCGAGCGGGGACGGAACGGATATAGACGGAGGAGCCTTGTGGGGATGAAAAAAACAGCAGTAAAGATAATCTCTTATTTTTTACTCACCGTTGCCGGAGCCGCCGCCGGCTGGGGCGGCACCTATGCGGTGCAGCTTTTTGCGCAGCCGGACGACACGGCCCCGGTGCAGGCAGCGCCGGCACAGCCGCAGCCCGGTACGGACGCCGTGCAGCTGCGTGTGCGGGACGGCCAAATGGAATGGTTCGATGGCGTGCGCTGGAACACGGCGGCCTCGGTGGAGGCATTGAAGCAAAACGACGCTACCGAGGCAGAATCGGATGCGTGGCGCGCGCTTTCGCAGCAGCGCGCCGCCGCTAAAGAGGAGCAGCGGCAGCAATCGCTTGCATTGTTTGACAAAGAGCAAAACGCCCTTTCCACCGGCCAAAAGCCGGCGGCACGCCAGCCGGCTGCCACGCAGCGGCCAAGCACAGCTGCGCCAACGCCCGCACCGACGCCGGCGCCCACGCCGGATCCAACCCCGCCGCCCGCAGCGCCGGATTCAACGCCCGAATGGAGCGGCGACCACGAATAACGGGGAAGGGACGGTTCCTCTGTGTTTTTTGTCCGCCTGTGCAGATTTTATTGAAAAACCACTTGCGCGCCGCAAAATTTTATGGTATAGTAGATAGGCCGCTTGGTGTGGGCTTTTAAAAGCAGCGCGTTTGCGCTCGCCTGATTGTCCAGCGAGACTTGTAAAAAGAGGGTAAATTATGTACGCAGTAATCGTAACCGGCGGGAAACAGTACCGCGTGGAAAAGGGCGATGTCATTTTTGTGGAAAAGCTGAATGCCGAGCCCGAAAGTGAATACACCTTCGATACCGTGCTTGCAGTGGGGGAAGAGGGCGCTGTGAAGGTTGGTGCTCCCGCTGTTGAGGGCGCGAAGGTAACGGGCAAGGTCGTGAAGAACGGCAAGGGCAAAAAGCTGAACATTATCACCTATCGTCCCAAGAAGGGCAGTGCGCGCCGGATGGGGCACCGTCAGCCGTATACGAAGGTTGAAATTACCGAGATCGTTGGTTAATTGGGGAGGGTATTGAACAATGGCACATAAAAAAGGCGTAGGCTCTACAAAAAACGGCCGCGATTCCGAGTCCAAGCGTCTCGGCGTTAAGCGCGCGGACGGTCAGTTTGTTCTGGCCGGTAATATCCTCGTGCGTCAGCGCGGTACGCATATTCACCCGGGCGAGAATGTCGGCCGCGGCAGCGATGATACGCTGTTTGCTCTTGCTGACGGCCGCGTCAGCTTCGAGCGCGTAGGCCGCGACCGCAAAAAGGTCAGTGTGCGGTAATCGTTCTGCAATCAAAAGGCCGGGCCGAATTTGGCTCGGCCTTTTTCATGGATCTGATGAACTCCCGAAGAGCCGGGTACAATAAAAATGCCGGCTCATACGCAGTGCGAAAGCCATATGGCGCGGGCACACTGTTTTTTCAGGCGCGGTACTTTTGATTTTTATTTTCGCCGTTTTTTTGGCGGTTCGCAAAAAAAAACGGCGGTGTTTTGCCAAACGGGATTGGCACAGGAGGTACGCATGTTTATTGATACCGCAACCATTCATATCGCGGCGGGCAACGGCGGCAACGGCGCGGTGTCTTTCCATCGGGAAAAATATGTCGCAGCGGGCGGGCCGGACGGCGGAGACGGCGGCCGCGGCGGCAATATTGTATTCGCTGCCGATTCCAATCTTTCCACGCTGATGGATTTTCGTTATCGGCGCAAGTACGCGGCGCAAAACGGCGAGGACGGGCGCGGCGGACGGTGCAGCGGCAAAAACGCGCCCGATCTTGTGATCCGCGTACCGCGCGGGACGGTAATCCGCGATGCGGAAAGCGGTTTGGTGATTGCCGATATTTCGGGCGACGCGCCGGTTGTTGTGGCGCGCGGCGGCCGCGGCGGCTGGGGCAACGTGCATTTTGCCACGCCAACGCGCCAGATCCCCAAATTCGCAAAGCCCGGCGGAAAGGGCGAAGAGCTGGAGGTACGCCTGGAGCTAAAGCTAATTGCCGATGTAGGGCTGGTGGGCTTCCCGAATGTGGGCAAAAGCACATTGATCTCCACCATCAGCGCCGCGAAGCCTAAAATTGCGAACTACCATTTTACAACGCTGTCACCGGTATTGGGTGTGGTGCGCGTGGGGCCAGAGGCAAGCTTTGTCGCCGCCGACATTCCGGGCCTGATCGAGGGCGCGGCCGAGGGTGTTGGCCTTGGCCATGATTTTCTGCGCCATGTGGACCGCTGCCGCCTGCTGCTGCATGTGGTGGATGTTTCCGGCAGCGAGGGGCGCGATCCAAAAGAGGATTTTGAAAAGATCAACAAAGAGCTGGAGCAGTTTTCCGCAACGCTGGCACAGCGCCCGCAGATGGTGATCGGCAATAAATGCGATATTGCCTCGCCCGAACAAATTGCAGATTTTCGTGCGTTTGTCGAGGAAAAAGGGCTGCGGTTTCTGCCTGTTTCGGCCGCTACCCGGCAAGGGGTGGACGCGCTGCCCGGCACCGTGTACGAGCAGCTGCGCCTGTTGCCGCCCGTTGCCGTGTACGAGCCGGAATACGTTCGGCCCAACCCGGCGCTGCAGGATCCCCGCGCCTTTACCGTCACCCGTGCCGAAGACGGCGCATGGGAGGTGGATGCACCATGGCTGGAGCGCATTTTGGAGGGCTCGGATGTTTCCGATTACGAGAGTCTGCAATATTTCCAGCGCCAGCTGGCGGACGGCGGTGTGATCGCGCGGCTCGTGGAGCTGGGCGTGCAGGAGAATGATACCATCCGCATCGGTGAATTTGAATTTGATTATGTATTCTGATGAAGCCGTCCGTGATCGGCGCCTGTTTTTGGCGGGATGTTTTTGCGATGCAAAGCCCTGAATGTTAAAGCGAAGCGCTGAATTTTGAATGCAAAACAGGCGTGCGGCGCATTTTGCCGGGCGCTGCGGCTTCAAATTCAAAATTTTATAAAAAAGGGGGGACGGCCGGTTGCTTTGGGAAGCAAAACCGGAAATTGATCTGCGGGAGCAATCGCCCGTTGCGTTGGCGTTTGTGGGCGACGGCATCCTGGAGGCGCTTGTGCGCACCCGTCTGGTGGAACGCACACGTCTGGCGCCAAGCCGTTTGCATGCGGCCGCGGTGCATTTCGTCTGTGCCAAAAGCCAATGTATCGCGCTGGAACATCTGGAGCCGCTGCTGACGCAGGAAGAACAAAATGTGGTGCGCCGCGGAAAAAATGCCACCAAGGCCGCTGTGGCAAAGCATGCCACGCCGCGCGAATACCGCGCTTCCACCGCGTTGGAGGCGCTGTTTGGCTGGCTGTATCTCCGGAATCAAAAGCAGAGGGTAGAAGAGCTGTTTGAGCTTGTGTGGGAAAGCTTATCGCCCTCTTTGGGCGATGCGCTGGCGAAAAAAAGCAAACCGGCGAAATCGGATGCCGCGCCGGCCGCCGCGCCGCCGCACCGGCAGCCGTAACTTCGCCGTGCCCGCAACCGCAGCATTGCCGAGATTACAGATGCAACGCTATGTAAACGGCCGCGACAACGTGCGGCGGCTGTTGGCATGGCATAAAAAACCACGGCGCGGGTTCCGAAAACCGCGTTTTCAGAATCCATGCCGTGGCTTTGCAAAGCCCTGCCGTGCTCTATCGCCGGAACAGAGCCGGCCGCAAGGGCAGAGCCTGCTCAAAAAATGGGAATGTGCTTATTTGCACTGCGTGCTGCTCTTCGCGTTGCTGCTCTGAGAGGATGTCTTATTGCCAGACTTGTTGCTGCTGTTCGAAGATTTGTTCGTGGTGTTCGAGGACTTATTGCCCGTATTCTTCTGATCCATGCCGTTTCACCTCCTTCGGGATAAGTGCGGCGTTTTGTTCAGCACTTATCGAACAATGGTAGTATGCGCGGCATGAACCGGAATTATACGAAGAAGAAACGGGGGAGGGCGGATGGCCGGAGAATTTTTTATTGCGCGGGAGCAGGCCCTGCTTGGCAGCCGGTACGAAAGCTTGTATACTGCGGCCGCGCCGCAGTATCGGGGCGTTACGGTAAACGGGCTGCGCTGCCCGCCCGAGCGTTTTGCGCAGCAGGCGGGGCTTTCGCTTGAACCTTCTCCCTTTTGCGCGCAGTCTTTTTTGCTTGCAGATCCCGGCCAGCGCCCCGGACGGCACGCATACCATCATGCGGGCGTGTTCTATGTGCAGGAGCCTTCGGCCGCAATGCCGGCGGGTCTGCTGAGGATCCGGCCGGGGGAACGGGTGCTGGATCTGTGCGCGGCGCCGGGCGGCAAAAGCAGCCAGCTTGCGGCGGCGCTGCAGGGGAAGGGGCTGCTGGTTTCAAATGAATATGCCGCGCCGCGCGCCGCCATCCTGCGCGGCAATTTGGAGCGAATGGGCGTAACGAATGCGGTAATATTAAACGAAAGCACCGGGCAGCTTGCAGCGGCGCTGCCTGCCTTTTTTGATAAAGTGCTGGTGGATGTGCCCTGTTCGGGCGAGGGGATGTTCCGTAAGGAGCCGCAGGCGCTGCAGCAGCATTCGGCGGCTCTGATTGCACAGTGCGCGGCGATGGGCGCAAGCATTTTGGACGATGCCGCCGCGCTTCTGCGTTTGGGCGGGCTGCTGTGCTTTTCTACGTGCACGTTTGCGCCCGAGGAGGACGAAACACAGATCGGCGCATTTTTAGTGCGCCACCCCGAGTTTTCGCTGCTGCCGATCGAAGCGCAGGCCGGTTCACCCGGAGAGACTGCCCGTGCGTGCGGGTATGACTATCCGGCAGAATACACACGCCGGGTCTATCCCTGCCATGGCGGCGAGGGACATTTTATGGCGCTGCTGCAAAAAACGGCTCTGCCGCCCGAGTACAGCCCCTTTGCCGCGCAGGCGCGCAGAGAGGGCCGCAAAAAAGCAACCGGCACAGAAAACGGCGGGAAAGCGACTGCCGATGTCCGCGCCGCAGCCGCTGCGTTCCTGCAGCAGTATTTTCCCGCAATTGCCGATTTCCCTCTGGAGGTACGGGGAAGGGACGCATATTTTTCCGTCGCTTTGCCGCTGCCGCAGAAGCTGCGCATCGTGCGGAGCGGCGTTTGGGTGGGCAGTGCGGAAAAAGGGCGCTTCGAGCCCGCGCATCAGCTGTTTTGTGCATATGGCGCGCTGTGCGCGAACGCCGAACGTCTGTCGCTCAGCGACGCGCGCACAGCCGCATGGCTCAGGGGCGAAACGATCCCTGCACAAACTGCCGCTTCCGGCTGGACGGCGGTGCTGGTGGACGGTTTTCCCCTCGGGTTTGGCAAAACAAGCGGCGGGGCAGTAAAAAATCGTTATCCCAAGGGGCTGCGGAATTTGCAATAGTTGGGAGAACGCCGCTCATTGCGCCGCCGTTTGCCACGGGGCGCCCTGCTTTGGCGGCGATCCCGCCCCGGCGCGAGCGGGACTTTGGGCGAAACGCACCGGCTTCAACGGGAATATCTGAAAGATGGATCGCACAATCTGTACAAGGGAGCTGCAAATCATAATGGAGCATATGGCATGGAAGGGCCGCATCAAGCCCGGCTGCAAAGAGGAGTACAAGCGCCGTCACGCCGAGATCTGGCCGGAGATGGTGCAGGTGCTTAAGGCGGCGGGGATCTGCAATTACAGCATCTTTTTTGTAAACAATGAACTGTTTGGATATTATGAATGCGAAAAGGGCGTTGCATATGCCGAAAAGGTGCAGGCGGAAAGCCCGGTTGTGGACCGCTGGAACGAGTATATGCGCGATATTCTGGAATTGGAGATGGATCCCGAAACCGGCGCCCAGCCAAAGCTGGAACAAATTTTTCGGCTGGATTGATTTGTCTGCCGAAAAAACAAAATCGGCAGCGAGCGCTTTCGGCCGCTTGCTGTGGATCCCGCCAAAACCGATCGCAGCAGGAAGGGAGGCGAGCGTAATGCGTATTAGAACAGCAGCCTGACCGGGACGGCGTTTCCAGATGCCGTCGATCATACACAAAAGGATGCAAAGCTGTACTTTGCACGAAGGAGAATTATGACGGAACATCTGATCAAAGTGATTTTATTTGCCGCGGATTGCGGAGAATACGACGTAGAACGCAGCATGGAAGAATTGGCGGCGCTGGCCGAGGCAAACGGCATGCAGGCCGTAGGCGAGGTGGTGCAAAAGCGCGATACGCCTGAAGCGGCCACATTTTTGGGCGAGGGGCGTCTGGCCGAAGGCCGTATGCTGTGCATCAATCTGGGCGCGGAATGCGCCGTTTTCGACGCGGAATTATCCGGCAGCCAGATCCGCAACCTGGAACGATTGTTAGAGGTGCGCGTGATCGACCGCACGATGCTGATTCTGGAAATCTTCGCAAGCCGTGCGATAACCAATGAGGGCAAGCTGCAAACGGAGCTTGCAACGCTGCAATATCGCCTGCCGCGCCTTTCCGGGCTGGGCGAAAGCCTTTCCCGTCAGGGCGGCGGCGGAACGGGCGGAGCAGGCGCACGGCGCGGCGCGGGCGAAAGCAAGCTGGAATACGACCGGCGGCATGTGCGCCGCCGGATTGATGCGCTGCGCGAGCGGCTGAACGATTTGGAGCGCCGCCGCGCCGAAACACGCAGAAGCCGCAAAAAAAGCGCCGTTCCCATCATAGCGCTGGTCGGCTATACCAATGTGGGAAAATCCAGCTTATTGAACCGTCTGTGCGGTGCACAGGTGGAGGAGGCGGATATGCTGTTTGCCACGCTCGACCCTACGGCGCGCCGGTTGACGCTGCCGTCCGGCCTGCAGTGTGTGGCGGTGGATACGGTCGGTTTTGTCAGCCGGCTTCCGCACAATCTGGTGCAGGCATTCCGCAGCACGCTGGAGGAGGCTGCGTTTGCGGACGTGATTTTAAAGGTATGCGATGCATCCGATCCACAGGCCGCGGCACAGCTTGCGGTAACGGACGAAGTGCTGGAAAGCCTCGGCTGCGCCGAGATCCCGCAGATTGTGCTGTACAATAAATGCGACCGCGTGCAAAATGCGGCGCTGTTCGATACGTCCGCCGTGCGTACCAGCGCCGTAACAGGAGAGGGCATGCATACGCTTCTTGCACGTCTGGATCAGGCGCTGGCAGTGCGCGTTCGGCAGGTAAAAGTTTTGCTGCCCTACGATAAGCTGGGGGAAGCGGCCTTTTTGCGCGAAAGCGGCTCGGTGCTGGCCGAGGAATACCGTGCCGATGGCGTTTATGTGGAGGGCATTGTAAAAACGGCCGATCTGCACCGCTTTACACCCTATTTGATTTAGCATACGGCAGAAGCTGAGCGTTGGCACGTGCCGGCGGAGGGATCGTCTGCTCAATATCAGCTGCAGCGGCGCTGTATGGCCGCCTTTTTTGGCCGGGCCCGTATTAAGCGCAGATTCTGCTTGAACAGGCGATTTCCTGCTTTTTGCTTTTCCGCAAAGCGAAAAGCGCCGCTTTCAGCCTCCTGCTTTTCCGCAAAGCAAAAACGCGGTTTTCCACTCTCTGCTTTTAGCTTTCTGCTTTTTCTGCAAAGCAAAAAGCGCCGCTTTCAGCCTCCTGCTTTTCCGCAAAGCAAAAAGCGCGGTTTTCTGCCCTCTGTTTTTTTCGCAAAGCAAAAAGCGCTGCTTTTCGGCAGCGCTTTTTGCATAGAGGGGTGGGAAAGTATAAAGAAGTTTGACGTAATCAATCTCAGTGTTTTTATTATACACCTTTTACTTCATTTGTCAAAAGGAATTGGCACAAAAAAGTTTAAAAAAAAAGTTTACAACCCGCTTTTTCTCGTGTATAATTAAGAAAAGATCAGAATCAAATCGCATAAATTAAATTTGTTGTTTTTTTCTAAAAAAGTGCTTTAAAACATTAAGATTTTTGTGCGGAGAAGGAATGATCTGAAATGGACGAACTGGATCAAAAAATCCTGCGTTTGCTGCATGCGGACGGCCGTATGACCGTGAAGGAAATTGCGCATAAGGTATCGCTCACCAGCCCGGCTGTCAGTGAGAGGATCCATCGAATGGAAAAAAGTGGCGTCATCGCTGGCTATACGGTTGTTTTGGGAGACGCCGAACGAAAAAACTATGTCGATGCACTCATCAGCATTTCTGTTGCGCCGGCAGACCGGCAGTATTTTATCACAATGGCCGAAAATCAGCAAGGCGTTATCCAGTGCTTTCATGTGACAGGCAGCCATAGCTTTATTGTAAAGGTGCGATGCGCGGATATCCATGAGCTGGAGTATCTTATCAACCGGTTTCAAAAGCTGGGGCAAACGAGCACGCAGATTATCCTCTCCGAGCCGGTGGACAGGCGATCGTCGTGGGAGCTGCAGCAAAATTGATCTTACCATAACAGGGGACTGCCGACAAATAAAGCCCCGTATTTTTCAGGCGGCGGCTTCGTCCCATGTTTTTTAAGGGGCGATTTTGTTAGCTGCCCCAACAAAAGGAGAAGCCTGCAATGGTTTGTAAAAAATGTAAAAGCGTCCTTGCCGCAGACGCCCTGTATTGCGAAAAGTGCGGGTTCCCTGTAAAAAAGCGGCCCGCGGCGAAAAAAGCAGAGATGCCGCTCGCGCCGCAGGCGCTGGTGCCCCTGACGACCGCGCAGTGCGTTGGCATTTTGCTCGCGTTCTGCGTTCCGGTGCTCAACCTTATTTTGATGCTGGTATGGGCATATGCGCCGCAGGGCAACGAAAGCCGCCGCAGCATGGCGCGCGCAGGGCTGATTTTATTCGGCGCGGTTTTGGCGTTTGCCATCCTGGGCCTTTCGCTCTTTCTGATTTTGGCAGACACTGGTTTCATCCCGTTTACGGGAACGATTTAAAAGGCTGTCGCGCAGGGCCGGCAACGCGGCGCGGCAAAGAGAGAAATACAGGCCTTCCATGCCCGCCGCTCCGCTGAGGCCGGCTTCCAAGCGTGCCTGTAGACGCGGCGCGGTAAAAGAACAGCAGCAAAAAGCCTTCCGGGTAAAAGACGGCAAGAAAAAAAGACAAAACGGGCCCAAAGGCCTTGCGCCGCCGCTTTGTTTTCTTGCACAGCCGTTTGTAAGCTGCATCGGAAAGCTTTTTGTTGCTGTATTTTTGCTGCAAGCAAAAAGAAAAGAAAAAAGATCGGCAGAGTTATGGGCGGTTCCATTAGAAAAAAAGCCGCAGGATTCTGCCGGGCAGGTGTGTCTGCCGCGCCATCAAAGCCTGCATTCCGCCAAGGAGTGCGGCGCTTTTCCTCCCAGCAGGCACACCCGTCCAGCGAACCCACGCTGCAAAGCAGCTCTCAGGACGCTTTATTTTCTTATCCCACCGTCTTTTTATTCGGCCTCTTCGGCTTCTTCCTTCACAGGCTCGGGCTGTTCGGCTGCCGCCTTGGCTTCGGAGGTTCCAATTTCCGTATCGGCAAGCGCGGCGTCTACTTCGTCGGAAACATTGCTGTCTTCCTCATGGCTGAAATCCTCGCTGAACAGCAGCTGCTCGTATTCATCCAGCTCCGATTCACGGCGGCGCAGATAGAAGTAAACAGCGGCGAGCGCACCGGCAACGGCGGCAAAAAAGACCAGAATGGCGGCAAATGTGGATTTTTTCATAACGATAACATCCTCCTCCTGCGGATACAGAAACTCTGTGATCCGCTTTTCAATTTGTTTGCCGGCGTGGTATGCCTTTGCGGCGATCCGCGCGGCGGACGCAGAGACCAAAGCAAGCTTTGCAAGCTTTGGAACAAAAAAGACTCCCATTTGAATTCCCTCCGGGCATGTTTTCCGTCTGAGAGGTGACGGATCGAATTGAATATCTTTATTATATCCGCTTTCACCCCGATTTACAAGAGATTTTTCAGGACGGTGCGATAAACTTTGAAGGCGTTTGGCAGCGTGTACGTTTGCTCCAGCTCCGCGCGCGCGGCCCATACGCAGCTGTTCGGCGCGGGGCATGGTGTGGTATACACCGCGAAGCCATTCATCTGCCACACAAGATGTGTAAAAACATGCTTTGCGTTTGGCAGAGCGTGAATGCTCTCGCAGGTGATCCCCAGTTCGGCCAGTGCCGGAGGCAGCTGCGCGGCAGACAGGGCGCCTTCCAAAAGAACAGGCTGCCAAAGCCCTGCCAAAAGCCCGGCGGGGGCGCGCCGCTGCAGCAGTACGCGGCCGTTTCCGTCCAGCACCAGCGCCACGGTATAGTGTAAGAGCTTCTTTTCTGCAGGCGGTGATTTGTGCGGCAGGCTTTCTGCGGTTCCAAGCTTTTGCGCCATGCAAAGGGCACGCAGAGGGCAGGCTTCGCACTGTGGCGCGCCGTTTGGCACGCAAACAAGGGCGCCAAGCTCCATCAGCGCCTGATTGTAATCGCCGGGGCATTCCGGCGGCTGCAAAGCGAGCACCTGTGCCGTCAGCTCTTTTTTCACTTCCGGATCTGTTATGTCGCGCGCGTCGTTCAGCAGGCGGGCAAATACCCGCAGAACATTGCCGTCCACAGCAGGTACGGGCAGACCAAAGCAAATGGAGGCGATCGCGCCCGCCGTATACGCGCCGATGCCAGGCAGCTTTTGCAGCGCCTCAAAGTTGGCCGGCAGGCGCCCACCGTATTGTTCCATTACAATTTGCGCGGCTTTTTGCAAATTGCGTACCCGGCTATAGTAGCCAAGCCCTTCCCACAATTTATGCAGCTTTTCCGGCTCGCATGCAGCGAGGTCGGCTACGGTGGGCAGAGCCTCCATAAAACGTTCAAAATAGGGCAGCGCGGCGCTCACGCGCGTTTGCTGCAACATAATTTCGCTTACCCATACACGGTAAGGCGTAGAGACCGTGCGAAACGGAAGTACGCGTTTGTTTTGCCCATACCAATCCAAGAGCGGCGGCGCAATATCAGGCAGCGTCATAACCATTCCCTCCAGTGGGCGGCCAGCCAGCGGGCAACGCCGTCCTGCGTATTTGCGCCGATCACTTCTTTTGCGGCCTCACGTGCCTGCGGTACCGCGTTGGCAACGGCGCAGCTGTGGGCCGACATGCGAAACATCGGAATATCGTTGATATTATCTCCAAAGCTGACGATGCGCTGCGCCCCGGTAAGCTCCATCACGCGCGTGAGCGCGCTCGCTTTGGTGCAGCCCGCGGGGAACAGTTCCAGAAGATAGCCTCCGCTGCCGTATTCGTCGGCGTAATAGTGGCAATAGATCCCGGGGATCTTCGAGAGCATGGCGCAAAGGGCTTCTGCCTGCTCCTTTGCCGGCAGCGCGAACATCAACAGAAGCACATCACAGCCCGAAAGCGCGCGCGAATAAGAATCTGTCTGCACAAAATTTTTGTAAACCGTACCCGTGCGGCGCGAGATAAATGTGCGCTCAAATTCGCACGCGATCTCTTTATAGTAAACGGTCAAAAGCCCGTCCTTTGCGCAGTAGGCAAGGGCCTCCTGCCCGGTGCACTCCAGCAGCTCGCACAGAGCATCCACGGTCTGCGGCGAAAGGGGCGTCGTGGCAAGGCAGCGCGATGCAGCAAGCTCGTACAGCATGGTGCCTGTCATCAGCACCGCCGGCGCAGAAAGGGAAAGCGGACGCAGCAGCTGTACCGCCGTGGCGGGAGAACGTGCGGTTGCGGCGGTAAGCAGCAGCCCCTTGTCCAGAAGCGGACGCAGCAGCCGGATGCTCTGCGCAGAGAGCCGCGCGTTTGCATCCAGCAGCGTGCCGTCAAGATCGGTGACAAATAAAGTGGACAACGATGCGCCCTCCCCAAAACAAAAAATGTATTTTGGCGTGCTATGCCTCCGGCGGATTACGGCCCTGCGCCGCAGCCTGTTCAGACCACCATGCGCACAGTGCGCGAATGGCGGTACGGTCTGCTTTGCCGGCTGCCGGAAAAGCAGACGGGGCAAACGCCATAAAAAAGAGATGGTATCATAGCCGCTTTGCGGCTATGATACCATCTCTTTGCCCAAATTGCAATACTTGCCCCGTTCCGCGCCTGCGATGCCGTATTCTCGCAAGGGCTGTCTGCCGGGCGATTTTCGTCGGCTTTTCTTCGGAGGTACGAATGTCTGCGCTTTCCCTGCGGTTCAAGGAGGCATTTGGGGCTGCTTTTTGCCTCGCTTAGGTTTTGGTGTGGTTTCTCCGCGCTTCGGAGAGGCGTTTGGAGGGCGCGCCGGCAGGAACGGTGCCTTACCCGGAAGATTTGGGGCCGTCGCCGCTTTGCTCTGCTTCCACATATTCAAGAAGATCTCCCGACCGGCACTTCAAGGCCCCGCAGATCGTATCTAACGTGCTGAACCGAACCGCCCTTACTTTTCCTGTTTTCAGATAGGAGAGATTGGCGTTGGAGATACCGACCCGGGCCGCCGGGCCGTTCAGCCGCATTTTTCTGTCCGCCGGCACCCGGTTAGGCCGAATGATAGTCATACTTTACTGAAGAGACAGCCTGTCGGGCTTGACTGTGCCGTCTTGCGAAACCGCCCGTGTCCCGCCGCGGCATTTTCGTTACAAAATGGAAAACTTTCTCAGAAAAGGGTTGATTTTTCACGCTGCTGCCTTTATAATAAACATCAAGTGGGAAGAAGTGGGGAAAAGTGGGCGGCTTTTTCCGGGAGGGTGGAATGCTGTATGCTGATGGGCGAATACAGCTATGCCATCGACGAGAAGGGGCGGCTCGGCTTTCCGCCGAAATTCCGCGAGGAGATGGGCGGCAGCTTTATTGTAACACGCTGGCTGGATGATTGCCTTATTGCGTTTTCCTCCGGCGAGTGGGAACGCATCTCCGCGCTTTTATCGGAAAAAAGCATGGTAAGATCCCGCGACGTTCAGCGCTTTCTCTATTCCGGGGCAACGCAGGCTGTGCCGGACAGGCAGGGCCGGATCCTGCTTCCTGCGAATCTGCGCCGGCACGCGGGCCTGGAAAAGGACGTTGCCGTTATCGGCGTGGGCAACCATGCAGAAATATGGGATGCGCGCGCATGGCAGGAAAAGAACGAAAGCCTGCGCGGCGGCCCGATCGCCGCGATCATGGAAGAACTGGAGTTTTAGGCCATGAGTTTTTCGCATATCCCCGTGTTGCTGCCGCAATGTCTTGAAGGCCTTGCCATCCGCCCGGACGGCATTTATCTGGACGGTACAGCAGGCGGCGCGGGCCATTCCAAAGAGATTGCCGCGCGCCTTACCACCGGACGCCTGATCGCGCTCGATCAGGATCCGGATGCCGTAGCAGCCGCTCGCGAGCGGCTGGCGGGCTGCCCCGCTACGGTGGTGCAGAGCAATTTTCGCAATGCGAAGGACGTGCTGCTGCGGCTGAATGTGGACGGGCTGGACGGCGTACTGCTGGATCTGGGCGTTTCTTCCCACCAACTGGACGAGCGCTCGCGCGGTTTTTCATACCTGGACGATGCGCCGCTCGATATGCGCATGAGCCAAAGCGGCCCTACCGCCGCGCAGCTTGTAAACACGGCTTCCCGCGAGGAGCTGTGCCGCATCCTGCGGGAATACGGCGAGGAGCCGTATGCGTGGCAGATCGCGGGCAAGCTGGCAGCGGCGCGCGAAACGGCGCCTGTCGAGACGACCGCAAGGCTGGCACAGATTGTTGCATCCTCGGTGCCGCCGGCGGTGCGGCGCAAAGAAAAAAACCCCGCGCGCCGCACCTTTCAGGCGCTCCGCATCGCCGTCAACGGCGAGATGGAGGCGCTGGACGAGGGGCTGGAGGTTTTGTTCGAAGCGCTGAAGCCGGGCGGACGGATGTGCGTGATCACGTTCCATTCACTGGAGGACAGGCTGGTAAAGCAGCGCTTTCGCCGCTGGGCAACGGCATGCACCTGCCCGCCGGAGCTGCCCGTATGCGTGTGCGGCGGCAGAGCACGCGCAAAGCTTGTGTATAAAAAGCCGCTGGAGGCAGACGAGCGGGAAAAGGCGGAAAATCGCCGTGCACGCAGTGCAAAGCTGCGTGTGATCGAAAAACTGGAGGAGCCGTGAACAGGCTTTGAAAATTTTCTGCGCTCCGGCGGCCCTGTGGCTTTTGCAAAGCCGGATAAGGGCCTGCGCAAAGAAAAAAGAACGGCCGGGCATCCAATTTTGAATCACGAAGGGAGGGCAACGCCATGCAGACCAATACTGCATATGATTTTTCTCTGTTTGAACAGCAGAAAAAAAAGCCGCAGCTGCGTGTGGAAAGACGAACCGGGAGGCAAAAAATAAAGGCAGGCTTCCGCTGGGCAAGGGTCGTGGCGTTCGCAGCCCTGTTTCTTGCGCTGGTGGTAAGCGTTCTGTATTCGCAGGTGCAGTCCACCGAGCTTTCCGCACAGATGCGCCGTGAGCAGGATCATCTTGAAGATCTGCAAAGCGAATATACTTATCTCACCAACGAAATGGAGATGCGCACAAACCTTTCCGCCGTGCAGGAGTATGCCGCAAATGTTTTGAAAATGATCAAGATGGACCGCTCACAGATCACTTACGTTACAGCCGCGCAGGAGAACAGCGTAGAGCGCTCCGGCGGGGGGCTTGAGCGGCTGACAGACAACCTGACACATACCATGGCAAGCTTTGTGGAATACCTTGAGCCGTAAATCATACAATTTATCACCGCCCTTTTCGCGCGTTTTTCAGAAAGATGCATTTGCTTTGCGCGGAACGGCCGGTGATAATTGCTTTTTGGCAATACTCCGCCCTGCCGGCTCTGCTTCGGCTTTTGGTTGGCAGACACGATGCGGAGAAACACAAAACGGGAGGGCCTTGGGAGGCTGCAATGAAAAAAGGGACACAGGCCAAAAAAGAAGATGCGCGGCAGCAGCCCTCCGCCGCACCGAAAAGCGCGGTCACGCGCAGCATGCGCGTGCGCGCCGCGCTGATGGCGGGGCTTTTTGTCTTTGTGGGGTTTGGCGCCGTAATTTATAATTTGTACCAGCTGCAGATCGTACAGCACGAAGAGCTGGCGACCCGTGCGGAAAACCAGCAGCTTGCGGACGAGATGATCGTGCCGAACCGCGGTGTGATCTATGACAGCGATATGAAGGTGCTTGCGCGCAGCAACCGTGTGTGGACAGTGGTGGCTTCGCCGCGCGATATGGCAAAAAGCGAAACGGATATCAACATGGTGGCCGAGCAGCTGGCGGTGCTGCTGGAGATGGAAAAGCAGGATATTTTGGAGCGTCTGCAAAAAACAGACAGCAATTATCAGCGTCTGAAGCGCCGGGTGGAAAAACCGGTGGCGGATGCCATAACCGCATGGATTACGGAGTATAACGAAACAGACAAGGGAAAGGATAATCCCATCGTCGGCATTACGCTGGAGCAGGACGCGAAGCGCTATTATCCGTATCAGACGCTGGCTTCTACAGTGATTGGGTTTGTGAACGCAGACGGAGATGGTGTGCTGGGGCTGGAGCACTATTACAACGATCTGCTAAAGGGCACGGCGGGACGCGTAGTGGGCATGAAAAACGCATGGGGCTACGATCTGCCGAACGCCTCCTATGAGGCGGCCTACGACGCGCAGGACGGCTACGGCCTGGTGCTGACGCTGAACACCAGTATTCAGAGCACGCTCGAAAAATATCTGCAGAACGCGGTAGACCAGTATCATGTGGAAAACCGTGCGGTCGGCATCGTAATGGACGTGAATACGGGTGCCATTTACGCAATGGCCACGATGCCGGATTACAATCTGCAGGATCCGTATACGATCTCGAACGCGGAGCTGGCGGCACAGATCGACGCCATTGAAGACGACGAAGCCCGCGCGAACGCGCGCTATACCGCACAGTGGGCCCAATGGCGCAATAAGGCTGTATCGGATCTGTATTATCCGGGCTCTGTATTCAAGACCATTACGGCCTCCGCGGCATTGGATTCCGGCGCTGCCACGCTCGCCACAAGCCATACCTGCCACGGCTCGATTGAGGTGGCGGGCATCCGTATGCGCTGCGCGCACACAAACCACGGCACGCTGGATTTCTTCGGCGGGCTGGACGGCTCGTGCAACCCGTATTTTGTCACACTCGGGCAGCGCATGGGCGCACAGACCTTCTGCGACTATATGCAGGCGTTCGGCTTTTACGAAAAAACAGGCATCGATATGGACGACGAGGGGACAACACAGTATGTCCCGCTCGAACGCATGGGCCCGGTGGAGCTGGCCTCCTGTTCGTTCGGGCAAACGACTTCCACCACGCCGCTCCAGATGATCACGGCGGCAAGCGCCGCGATCAACGGCGGGTATCTGGTGCAGCCGCACGTACTCAAACAGATTCTGGACGCGGACGGGAACCTCATCCGGAATATGGAGCCGGAGGTGAAACGGCAGGTGATCTCGTCCGAAACGAGCGAGACCATGCGCGAGTTGCTGGTGCGCAGTGTGAACCTGACGAATGAAAAAGGCCAATTTATTGGCGGCAATGCTACGGGCCGCGTACCCGGCTACAGCGCGGGTGGAAAATCCGGCACCAGCCAGCGGCATCAATCCCGCGGCGACGAGGAACAAACCTACTATTCCTCCTATTGGGGCTTCGCGCCGGGAGACGACCCGAAGATTGCCGTTTTGGTGATGCTGGATACGCCGCACGATGAGCGCGGCACCTACTACGGCGGACGCTTGGCCGCGCCCGTGGTGCAGAATGTGCTGGACGAGGCGCTGCAGACCCTCGGCATTCCCAAGCAGTACAGCGAAAGCGAGCTTGCGCTGGCGGAGATTACCGTGCCGGACGTGGTAACAAACGGGCAGACGGCGGGCCAGCCTGTAAATACAGCTTCGGGAAAGCTTCGCGAGGCGGGCCTGAATGTGGATATCAGCCGTGTAACGGGTGATACGGTGCTGTATCAGTACCCGGCGGCGGGCACCTCCGTGCCGCGCCAATCCACCGTCATTCTCTATTCCGAAGATCGCACCGATGGAGGGGGAGACCTTGTCACCGTGCCGGATCTTGCGGATCTTGGATACGATTCCGTCTGCTCCACGCTGCGCAGCCAGGGCCTGAATATCCGCGAGAGAGGTGTGATCGGCGGCGGCAAAAACATCATTGCGGTGGAACAAAGCATCCCGGCGGATACACAGGTGGAAATGGGCACGATCGTTGAAGTGACCTTCCACAATACGCAGATGCTGGATTGAACCGCCGCTCTGCTTATACGATGCGCCCCGGGAAACCTTGAGAAGGGCTTTTTGGGCGCAGCTTGGCAAAACATATGCACAAGAGGGGAGTGGCCCGATTTGGAGCTGAAAACATTGTTCCGCGATGTAGCCTTTACCGGCGAATTGCCGGCTGGGGAGGCGTCGCTCGTTACACAGGATTCCCGCAGGGTGTGCCCGGGCGCAGTGTTCGTGTGCACAAAGGGCCTTACCTCGGACGGGCACGATTTTGCGCGCGCCGCGCTGCGGGCGGGCGCGGTGTGCGTCGTTGCCGAGCATCCGCTGGGCCTTGCGGGAGAGGTGTGTGTGGAAAACGGGCGCAAGGCCTATGCGCAGCTTTGCCAGAACTATTTTGGGCGGCCTGCCGACAGCCTGCGCCTGGTTGCTGTAACGGGTACAAACGGAAAAACCACGGTAACAACGCTCATTAAGCAGATTCTGGAGCAGGCGGGCTATAAGGCGGGGCTGATCGGAACGATCCACACCGAGATCGATACGATGGAGGCGCCTGCAAAATTTACTACGCCAGAGCCGTGGGATCTGAACGCGCTGTTCAGCCGCATGGTGCGCGCGGGGTGCGCCTTTGCGGTGATGGAGGCCAGCAGCCAGGCGCTCGACCAGCTTCGCCTTTGGGGGCTGCGCTTTGAGGTTGGCGTTTTTATGAATCTGACACAGGATCATTTGGATTATCACAAGACCTTTGAAAACTATTTTGCCGCCAAAAAGAGCCTGTTTGCGCAGGTGGATCATATGGTGGTGAATCTGGACGACGCCTACGGTCGGCGCCTGCTGCAGGAAGTGCCCGGCCCGCAGCGCCTGACTTTTTCCACGCAGGACGATGCGGCGGATTATACCGCGCGCGATATTCGGCTCTCCGCGTCCGGCGTGCAGTTCGAGCTGGTGGGGCGCGGGTTTATTCGGCGTGTGCGCTTCCCGATGCCGGGCGGTTATTCTGCCGAAAATGCCCTTGCCGCCGCGGCAGCCGCCGTTGCGCTTGGCATTCCGGCCAAAACGGCCGCCGAAGCGCTTGCCGCTTCGCGCGGGGTGCGGGGCCGCTGCGAGGTGTTGTATCACGGGGCCTTTACGATCCTGTGTGATTATGCCCATACCGGGGATGCGATCGAAAAGGTGCTGTCCGGCATCGCCCCGTTTGCCGAGGGGCGTTTGGTGGTGCTGTACGGCTGCGCGGGCGAGCGCGATGCGCAAAAGCGCCCGCTGATGAGCGCCGCGGTGGCCAAATATGCCGATTTTGCTGTTCTCACCTCCGACAATCCCCGCAAAGAGGATCCTTATGCGATCCTGCGCGATGCTGAACCGGTGCTGGCCCAATCAGGCAAGCCGTACCTTGTGGAGGTAGAGCGCCGCACGGCAGTGCAAAAGGCGTTGGAAATGCTGCAGCCGGGCGATGTGCTTGTCCTGTGCGGCAAGGGGCATGAGGATTATCAGGTGATCGACGGCGTGACGATCTATCTGGATGAACACCGCATTGTGCGCGACTGGCTGGCGCAAAAAGAGCTGGCGTGACGGATGTGCCGCCGCTTTACTTTCTTGCGAGACCGCCTGTAATAAAAGGAGAGAAGATACATGCAGCCGATCTTATCGAGCGTTTTGCTGCAGGGACTGGGCAGCCTGCCGGGAGACCCCAATATCCTTGCCGTTGCAACAGACAGCCGCGCGGTTCGCCCGGGCAGCCTGTTTGTGTGCATTCGGGGAGAGCGTGCGGACGGCCACGCGTTTGCCGCAAAGGCGCTGGAGGCCGGGGCGGCGGGCATTGTGGCACAGCACCCCATACCGGGGATCGATCCGCATCACTGTGTGCTTGTGAACGATCCGCTGGATGCGATGATTGCGATGGGCGCCAATTACCGCGCCGGATTCCACCCGCTGCTGGTTGGTGTAACGGGCAGCGTGGGCAAGACGACGACAAAGGAATTTTGCCATGCGGTTTTTTCCGCGTTCGGCAAAACCCTCAAGACAGAGGGCAACCAGAACAACGAGATCGGAATGCCGAACACGCTGTTCCGCCTAGACGCAGATACGCAGTATGCCGTGATCGAAATGGGCATGCAGGGCCTGGGCGAGATCGAAAAGCTGACGCGCGCCGCAAGGCCGGACGGCGCGATCATCACCTGCATCGGCCATTCGCATCTGGAGCAGCTGGGCACGCGCGAAAATATTCTGCGCGCAAAGCTGGAAATCTGCGAGGGCTTGCCGGACGGTGCGCCGCTTGTGATGAATGGCGACGACGACTATCTGCCGGGCGCGGTGCTCCGGCCCGGCCTGCGCAGGGTGGTGTTCGCCATCAACGACCCAAAGGCGGAGGTGCGGGCGCAAAGGATCGTATCCCGGCCCTGCGGCACGCATTTTGTCATCGAGGATGCGCTGCACGGTATTTTGCCCGCGTTCATTCCGGCGATGGGGCTGCACAATGTGCGCAACGCGCTTTCGGCCTACACGCTGGCCACGCGCCTCGGCCTTTCCGCCGAAAGGGCGGCAGCGGCGCTGGCCGATTACCACACAACGGGGCACCGCCAGCATGTGGTGGAGCATAAGGGCGTAACGGTGATCGAGGATTGCTACAATGCAAACCCGGACAGCATGCGCGCCGCGCTTTTGACGCTGCGGGATTATCCCACGCAGGGCAAACGCATTGCGGTGCTGGGGGATATGTTTGAGCTGGGCGCGATCACCGAACAGGCGCACGCGGATGTGGGAACGCTTGCGGCAAACTGCGGCGTCGATCTGCTGCTGACGGTGGGCGAGGCAATGTGCGCAGCGCACGAAAGCGCTTTGGCAAAGGGCGTGCAGGCGCTGCACTGTGAAGACCGCGAAACGGCGCTTCGGCTTTTGACAGAGCGCTGCCGCGCAGGGGATGTTGTGCTTGTAAAAGCCAGCCACGGCATGGCGTTTGAAAAAATCTTAGAGGGCTTTTACAGCGCTTTTTCCGTTTAACGGTGTGTTTTTTGCGGAAAACTGCCGCTCTGCGATTTTAAGCTATACAAAAACCTGCCGATGGTGTAAAATAGGGTGCAGGGCCGTCGTCGCGCCCCGCGCGCCGCGACGCCAAAGACTGTGTTGCCGCGCCCCGCGCGCCGCAACACAAAAAGAACGCCGGAACGAAAGCACGCGTCCGGCCTTGCTGGGAGAGTGAAAGCATGGAAAAATATGCCCTGATGGCGGCTGCTTTCGGCGCACTGGTGATCACGGCGGCGTCCGGGCTGTTCATCGTTCCCGCGCTGCGCCGCCTGCATTTCGGCCAGACAATCAAGGAGATCGGCCCCACCTGGCATAAGGGAAAAAACGGCACGCCAACGATGGGGGGGCTTACCTTCTATCTGGGGGTGCTGTTCGGGGCAGTGTTGGGCTATGGCATGCTGGCCGTCAGCGTGCCTGGCCTGCTGGGAGGCTGGCTTTCCGCAAGCAGTATTTCGATGCTGCTTGCGATGCTGACATCCTATCTGTTCGGCCTTGTTGGCTTTGCGGACGATTATATCAAGGTGGTAAAAAAACGCAATCTTGGCCTGAAGGCACGGTATAAGATTATTCTGCAAACGCTGATCACCGGGGGATATCTTTCGGCGCTGCAGCTCAACGGAACGCTTTCCACAGCGGTAACGCTGCCGCTGTTCGGCCGTGTGGATCTGGGCTGGGCGTTTTATGTGCTGTCGTTTTTGCTCATCATCGGAATGGTGAACGCCGTGAACCTGACGGATGGCATCGACGGCCTTGCGTCCTGCGTTACGTTTGTGGTGATGATGGGCTTTTTGTTTATCGCCAGCCTTTTGGGCAACACTACCATGGCGCTGTTTGCTGCGGCAGTTGCGGGCGGCTGCGCCGGTTTTCTTGCGTGGAATTTTTACCCCGCGAAAACCTTTATGGGCGATACGGGCTCGATGTTCCTCGGCGGAGCCGTGGTGACGGTGGGGTATGGGCTCGGCCGGCCGGAGCTGCTGATCTTTCTGGGCGCGCTCTATTTGATCGAAGCGGTCAGCGTGATGCTGCAGGTGGGCTATTTTAAGCTGACGCATGGCAAGCGGATCTTTAAAATGAGCCCCATCCACCATCATTTTGAGATGTGCGGCTGGAGCGAGATCAAAATCGACTGTGTGTTCAGTTTTGCTGCGTTGGCCGGCGTGGTGCTGGGCGGCGTTTTCGTCTATCTTACCTGAAAAGGCCGCAGCCCGGCACCTTTTACGGGTGCGCACAAGGCAGAAATATAATTTATGATGGGGGAGGGGTTTTATGCCGGGAGCGGTAAAAGCAAAGGGGAACAGGCAGCGTGCAGACTGGCTGCTGTGGCTGCGCAGCCAGCCGCAGATGGATTGGCCGCTGGCTATCTTTGTGGTAACGCTGGTGTTTTTTGGCCTTGTGATGCTGTTCAGCGCCAGCTATGCCACGGCGTATTACCGCTTCAAGGGGGACAGCTTTCGCTTTATTCGGCAGCAGGCGGTTTTTGCGTTTGCGGGCTTGATCGTGATGTATATTGCCTCCCGTGTGGACTACCATATTTTTCACCGGCTGGCGTGGCCGCTGATGGCACTGACGATCGTCTTGCTGATCATCGTGCTGTTTATGCCGGAGCTGAACCACGCAAAACGCTGGATTATCCTGCCGGTAGGCGGCAATCTGCAGCCCTCCGAGGTGGCAAAGTTCGCCGTGATCGTGCTGTTTGCGCATATCATTTCGGTGAATCACAAAAAAATGAAGACCTTTTCCTACGGCGTGCTTCCGTTTCTTGTGATCCTTGCCGTCATTGCGGGGCTGATGATCCTGGAGCCGCATCTTTCCGGCACGATCCTGATCCTTGGCATCGGCGGCCTGATGATGTTTGTTGGCGGCACGGGCCTTATCTGGTTCGGCCTTGCAATCGTGGGCGTTATAGCCGCTGTGGGCGGCGCGGTGGTGCTGTTTCCCGATCTGGTGCCCTACGCCATGAGCCGCATTGAAAGCTGGCAGAACCCGTGGGCGGATGCGCTGGGCGACGGCCATCAGATCATCCAGAGCCTGTATGCCATCGGCTCGGGCGGCCTGACGGGGCTTGGCATCGGAAATTCCAAACAAAAGCACCTGTATCTGCCCGAGCCGCAGAACGACTTTATTTTTTCTGTCGTCTGCGAGGAGCTGGGCTTTATCGGGGCGCTTTTGGTAATTTTTCTGTTTGCGGCGCTGCTTTTGCGCGGCATTTATGTGGCATGGCATGCCAAGGACAAGTTCGGTTCGATGCTTGTTGTGGGCGTGATCGTTCAGGTAACGCTTCAGGCGGTGCTGAACATTGCCGTTGTAACAAAGACGATCCCGAATACGGGCATTAGTCTGCCATTCTTTTCCTATGGAGGCACTTCGCTGCTGATGCTGCTTGGCGAGGTGGGGGTGGTACTGTCCGTCTCCAGACAGGGCAGCGAGGAACGGGCTTAGCGCCGGGAAAACAGGCTTTTGCGGCCGCGATTTCCAGAGGTTTCGAAAAAAAGGAGAAGCACATGCGTATTCTGATCGCTGCCGGCGGCACCGCCGGACATATCAATCCGGCGCTCGCCATCGCGGGCGCGATGCAAAAACGCCATCCCGGCGCAGAGATCCACTTTGCAGGCCGGCGCGGCGGAATGGAGTACGGGCTTGTTGCAAAGGCCGGATATGCGTTTCATCCCATTGAGGTGAACGGCATTCAGCGGCGGCTGACACCGAAAAACATGGTGCGCAACGCAGTGGCGCTGTATCACCTTGCGCTCAGCGCCCCACGCGCGAACGCCATTTTAAAAGAGGTGCAGCCCGAGCTTGTAATTGGCGCAGGCGGCTATGTCAGCGGCCCGGTGGTGCGCGCCGCGGCTCAAAAGGGCATTCGCACGGCAATCCACGAGCAGAACGCGTTCCCGGGTGTAACGAATAAGCTGCTTGCAAAGCATGCCGATCTGGTGTTTGCCGCGATGCCGGACGCCGTGCCGCGCCTTGGTGTTCCGGAAAAAACCACCGTTACCGGCAATCCCGTGCGGGAGGAGATGTTCTGCCAGAACCGGCCGGCCGCGCGCCGTGCGCTGGGGGTTCGGGACGGGCAGATCGTGATTATTTCGTTTGGCGGCAGCCTTGGCGCGCAGGTGTTGGGGGAGCGTGTGGCAGAGCTTGCCGTGTGGGAGCTTGCAAACCGGGATTTTCTTCATATTCACGCGACCGGCAGCATCGAAAAGGTGGATTTCGCGGCACTGGCGGCGCGGCTCGGCATCGACGGCAGCCCCAGGTTTGTCATTCGCGAGTACATCGATAATATGCCGCAGCTGTTGGCGGCGGCAGATCTCGTTATCAGCCGTGCGGGCGCGCTAACCCTTGCGGAGATCGCTGCGGTAGGGCGTGCCTCGGTTCTGATCCCGTCGCCCAACGTGGCGGAAAATCATCAGTATCACAACGCGCTGCAGCTGCAAAAGCTGGGTGCGGCCGTGGTTGTGGAAGAAAAGGATCTGACGGGTGAGGGGCTGATTGAAATTGTAGATCGCCTTACCAGGGACGCCGCCGGTTTGATGGAAATGGGCATGAAGGCCCGGGCGCTTGCGCAGCCGGATTCACTGCAGAAAATATGCGCTCAGCTGGATAAACTGCTGGAAAATACGCCGTAAAATCGTTTTTTGAACACAAAAGCCCCGTTTTGCATAGGATGGTGCACAACCAACCAATGGGGAACGGGGTGCGCGAAATGAAGGCTTTAACCGTTTGCGGCACACGCGGATTATTTGGCAGTGTGCGGATACCGGGAGCAAAAAACAGTGTGCTGCCGATGCTGGCGGCTTCGGTGCTTTGTCATGATGTTGTAACGCTGACGAATGTGCCCGCTCTGTCGGACGTGGCCGTCTCGGTGCGCATCCTGCAAAGCATCGGATGTAAGGCGACGCACAAAAACGGCTGCGTTTCCGTTATGCCGCCGGAAATGCCCGGCAGCGCGATTTCCGGCGAGCTGATGCGAACGATGCGTTCCTCGGTATTTTATCTTGCGCCGCTTTTGGTGCGCACGGGCCGCGCACAGATTTGGATGCCGGGCGGCTGCCGTTTGGGAGCGCGTCCCATCGATTTGCATCTCTCCGGCCTTGCGCAGATGGGTGCGCGGGTTGAGGAACAGCCGAACGGCGCGTTGACGCTGCTTGCGCCGGACGGCCTTTCGGGCGCGGATATCACGCTGCGCTTTCCCAGCGTGGGCGCAACCGAGACGCTTTTGATGGCGGCTTCGTCCGCACGCGGCGAAACGATTCTGCGCGGCGCGGCTACGGAACCCGAAGTAACGGATCTTGCCCGCTTTTTGCAAAGCGCCGGCGCGGCCATTGCCGGCGTGGGCACGCGCACGCTGCGCGTGCGGGGCAGCGACTGCCTGATGGGGGCGCGCTACGAGGTGTGCCCGGACCGCATTACCGCTGCCACCGTATTGTGTGCCGTTGCGGGTTGTGGCGGAGAGGTGCTGCTCACCCACATTCACAGTGCGCATCTTGCGCGGGTACTGCAGGTGCTGCGCGATGCCGGGTGCATGATCTCTGCTTCCGGCGAAGATTCCGTTGCGCTTGCAAGCGACGGCGCGCTGCATGCCATCGAAGACCTGCAAACCGGTGTGTATCCGGGATTTCCCACGGATGCAGCGCCGCTCCTTGCGGCGGCGCTGCTGCGTGCGCGGGGAGAGAGCCTTGTAACGGATACGATTTTTGAAAATCGCTTTGCCTGTTCACAGGGCTTTGCGGCCTTGGGCGCCAGAGTTTGCGTGCAGGGAAGCGCGCTGCGCGTGCGCGGCGTAGAGCGGCTGCGGGGCGCTGCCGGCCTGCACGCGCCCGACCTGCGCGGCGGGGCTGCCCTGGTGATCGCGGCCATGCAGGCCGAAGGAGAAAGCCGGATCACGGGCGCCGAGCACATCGGCCGGGGCTACGAGGACATTGCGGCGCTGTTTGCACCGCTTGGGGCAAGCATTGCCTGTGCCTGATCCGGTGCTTTTTGAACCCGCAACGGTATCAAGCGGGCACCGTTTAAAAAGCTGCTTTTCGGCCTGCATTGACAGGCCGGCAAAAGCGTTGAAAATACATAAAAGAAGGAAGTGGAGGGCGTGGCAAGCAAAACGCCGCCAAAAAAGCCCGTTTATCCCAAACAGGAGCCGCCGCGCCGCCCAAAACCGGCGCGTCCGGTTTACCCGCCCGGTGCCGGGGCGCAGCGTGCGCCGCGCCGCCCGGCGGAAAAACGCCTGATTTTTGATTATGATAAAGAAATGGCGCGCATGGCGGCGCATACGCAAACGGGGCAAACCGCCGCCCCATTTGTAAATCTTGCGCCGCCCGTGCCAGAGGACACCCCGTCTGTGCAAAACGGCCTTGCCGCGGGAGCGGGACGGCCCGAACGGGAACGGCGGGAGGCGCCGCCGGGGGAACTGTTCCGCGCCGCGCCGCCGCAGGCCGGAAGAAAGCCGGCAGAACGGCCGACAGCATCGCGGCGCACAGAGGCGCTGCCGCCCTTGGAAATCCCCAGGCCGGCACCGCCGAACCGCCCGCCGCAGGGGCATACGGCGCCCGGGGGAAAACGGCCGCCGCGTCCCCCACAGGCCGGGCAGCGTAAAAAAACGAAAAAAAGGCGTCCGCCCAAACAGCCGCCGCGCCCGCTCACCCCGCGGGAGCTGCGCCGCCGCCGGATACGGCGTGCAGCACTGGCGGGCCTGCTGGCTGTGATATTGCTTGGGATCGGGCTTTGGGCCTCGGCGAAGGTACTGTTTAAAATTTCCGAGATCGTTGTGGAAACACCGGAGGGCGAGGTGAGATATGATACAAGCCAGATTACGGCGGCCTTCGGCCATGTGCAGGGAGAAAACCTGTTCGGCTTCCGCGGAAAGGAGACGCAACAGAATATCGCCGCCGCGCTGCCGTATCTGGAAGACGTCCGCATCCGCCGCCAGTTGCCGGATACTGTTATTATCACCGTTACCCCCGCCGTGGAGGCGAGCGTGGTAGAAAGCGCTTTGGGGTGGGCGGTGCTGAGCCAAAGCTATAAGGTGCTGCGTCTGGAGGCCGGGCCGCCCGAGGAACTGGTGCGCATCAACGGTGTACAGGCCGAGGCGCCTGCGCCCGGCCAGCCGCTGAAGCTCACGGAGGAGGACAAGCTGCCCCTGCTGCAGACGCTTTTGGAAAAAACGGCCGCGCAGGGCCTTGTGCCCATCAACGAGATCGACCTTTCCAATACGCTGGAGATCAGCTTTTTGTATCAGGGACGTATCCGCATTGTGCTGGGCACGTCGAACGATTTGGATTATAAGCTGAAATGGGCGTGGCGCATGGTAACACCGGGCGAAACAAGCGACAGCCTGAACGAGAGCGACCGCGGAACGCTGGATGTAAGCGCGCGCGGGGAGGACGGCCTTGGCCGGGCGCGCTGGCGTGCGGGTATATTGTAACGGCAAAAACAGAAGGGGAATATAATAAAAAGGTTTTTCAACCATAAAACAGCAGTTTCTTTTCCGGAAAATATATATCATTGGCGTAAAAGAGGCGCGAAAAGTCTTTTATTATTATAAATAAATCTTCTATTTTATAAATATTCCGTAGAATGGCTATTGAAATCATTTCGGAAATCTGGTATTCTTATAATATTATAGTGTTTATTCTGTCATAGGGGGAGTTTTGAGTGGCTTTTATCCTCGACGAAGAGTTGCAAAATATAACAAATATTAAAGTAATCGGCGTAGGCGGCGGTGGTGGAAACGCCGTGAATCGCATGATGAAAAGCGGCCTGAAGGGCGTGGAATTCATCAGCATGAATACCGACCAGCAGGTTCTGATGGATTCCAGGGCAACGCAGAAGGTGCAGCTTGGCGTAAAGCTGACAAAGGGGCGCGGCGCAGGTGCCGACCCCGAAATTGGGCAGCGCAGCGCCGAAGAGAGCCGCGATGAGATCGCCAATGCTCTGCGCGGCGCGCAGATGGCGTTTATTACGGCCGGCATGGGCGGCGGCACGGGTACAGGCGCCGCGCCCGTGGTGGCCGAGGTGGCCAAAGAACAGGGCATTCTTACGGTTGGCATTGTAACAAAGCCGTTTGCTTTTGAGGGCCGGCGCAAGATGGAACTGGCCGAGATCGGCGTGTCCGGCCTTTTGGAGCGTGTCGATTCCCTAATCGTAATCCCGAACGAGAGGCTGAAGCTGATCAGCAAAGAAAAAATTACATTGCTCAATGCGTTCGAGGCTGCGGATAATGTACTGCGGCAGGGTGTAGAGAGCGTTTCCGCCCTTGTAAATAAGCCGGCGTTTATCAATCTTGATTTTGCGGACGTGCGCAGTGTCATGAAGGATGCTGGCTATGCGCACATGGGCGTCGGTTCCGGAAAGGGTGTGAATAAAGCGGAAGAAGCGGCCCATGCCGCCATCTCCAGCCCGCTGCTTGAAACAAGCATTGCGGGTGCGCGCGGTGTCATCATCAGCATCATCTCGTCGCCGGATATCGGTTTGGACGATGTGGACAAGGCTGCCGAGCTGATCACAAGTTCCGCACACCCCGAGGCCAATATCATTTGGGGCGCTTCGTTCGATGAGAACATGAAGGACGAAATGTGCATTACCGTAATTGCCACGGGCTTTGATGCGGGCATGCCCGAATACGATGCGGCGCCGCCGAATGCCGCGGCCAGCTTTAACGGACAGGCCGTGTTTTCCGGCAATACCGGCGCCGTGCAGCCGCCGGTGAGTTATGCGCAGCCCATAGCCGCGCCCGCGCCGACAGCAGATCCGGCACCGGCGCCTCCCGCACCGGATGAGGACTACAGAAAAGACATCGATGTACTTCTGGATCTGCTGAATAACAGCAATCGCGGAGACGTCTGAACCGGCTTTTCCATCCTGCATTCAGCAAAGTAATGGCAGATATGCCCGCAGGCAGCTGCAGATAAAGAGAAAAGCGGGGTGAAAACCCCGCTTTTTTGGACAAAATAGTTGTAAAAGCTCGGCAAAGCGAAAGGAGGTGCGCGCATGCAGACACAGAAGAATCGTGACTTTTTGGCAGAAAGCGAAGAAACTTCGTTCCGGTTTGATCCGGATCTGCGGTTTCATACAGAGCTGTTCGGCTTCGACCGTGTAGAGGTGCTTTCCTACATTGAGCGCATTTCCGCCGCGAATGCAGAAAAGGCGCGCGCCCTGGAAGAAACCATCGCCGCGCTGCAGCACGATTTAACAGGTGCGCACCGGCAGGGCAGCGTGCTGGAGCAAAAGGCGAACCAGGTGTTCAGCGAGCTGGAATTCCAGAAAAAACGCGCCGAAGACGCCGTTGCAGAGGCAGACGCACTGCGCACGGAGATGGATAAGGCCAATGATGAGATCGCGGCTGTGCGCAGCCGTTTGTTTGCCCAAGAGCAGGAAAACGAGACGCTACGAAACGACAATACCCATTTGAACGAAACGGTGGCTGATCTGACACGCGCTTTGGAGCAGCGTGGTGTGACGCAGCCGGAGTGGAGAGTGGAAAACGCCCGGCCTGTGGAGGAAGAAAGCGGGAAACGGCTGCTGCAGCAGGCGCAATTGAAGGCGCGCGGAATTTTGCGCGCGGCGGATGCGAAAGCGCAGGCGCACATCGAGCGGGCAAAGCAGGATGCCGCCGAGATCGTTGCAAAAGCGCGGCGGCAAAGCAGCGCGGCGCGCGCAGACCCGGGAGAATCCGCCGAGGGGATTGCGGCCAGTATCGCGGTGCTGAAGGCGCAGCTTGCAGAGGTGGATGCAAAGATTCTTGCCGCAACAAGCGATCTGCAAAAGGCGACAGACGGAATTGCCGCTGCGCTGAATGATACGGATCAAAGCCTTTCGGCATGGAATGTGCAGACAAAAACCGCTCCGGCGGCCGCGCCGGCAGCTCGGCCGCAGCCGGAGACACCGGTGCGGCCGACAGCCGGCCCTTCGCCCGCACCGGCACAGCAGCCCGGCTTTTACGAGAACCTTCAGCGCGAGGAGGAAGCTTACTACCATGCGCTGCGCCGGGTGCAGTATGAAGACGCTTTGCGCCGGAGCATTTATGAGGAAGAGCTGCGCCGGGCCCGTGCGGATGCCGCGGCGCAAAACGAGGACGCGAAACCTCGGGAAAAACAGACGGAGCTGCGAAAGCAGGAGGCCGCGCAGCCGTTGCTGCCCAAAGAACCGCGGGCGCCAAATGCCGAACGGGAGACGGCGCGCCCGCGGTATCGCGAGACAAACGGCCAGCCGCTGCCGCAGCGTGCCATGCGGGCCGAGGGGAACCGGTCTCCGGCGATCCCGCGGGAGCAGTATGATGCGGCACAGTATGAAAACCGTGTCGGAATGCACAGTGCATATCCTGAGGTGCCCGAAATGCCGCCGCGGCCGGTGGTACAAAAGGTAGAAATTCCGCAGGTGCCCCCTGCAAAGCAGCCGGATTCCGAGGCGCAGGTAACCTTCGGCAAGCCGCATGCGCCGCGTGCAATGCCGTTTGCACCGTTTGAACCGTATCTGCCGCACACCGCTCCCTATATCGAGCCGGAGGCGGAAGCCGCGCGCATTTTGAATACGCCGCCCCCGCCTCCGCCGCGCGGCACAGAGGCACGGCGTCCGTATGTGCCGCAGCCTACGCCCATTGCTCCCAGCGTTCCGCTGTCGGAGCCGTATGTACAGCCGTCCGCAATGGTGCTGGCCGGAATGCCGCAGGTACAGTCGGAAGCGGTTCGTTCCGCCGAACCAGTGATCATTCCCTATTCCATGCCGATTCCAAAGCAGGCGGCGCAGAATGCAGCGCAGGAAACACCGCCCGAGGAGTCTCATACAAAAGGCTCTTCCGCGGCTATGCCAAAAACCGGAGAAAGCGCTGCATACGCCGCATTCCCGCCGCAGGGGCAGGCTTCTGCGCTTTCCGATGATCTGCTGGCCCATTTGGATCAGCTGCTCAATGGAAAGCCAAAGCAGGAGTAACGGTATAATTGCGTTGATCCGGCAAATGCTATCAGGGATAAAATCTCGGCGCTGAATCAAAAAATATAATTGCCTTCTGGAAAGGAGAAATGAACAATATGGCGCTTCGTGTGACAACACAGGATTTTGAATTGCAGGTGCTGCAGGCTTCCGGCCCTGTGCTTGTGGATTTTTGGGCGGAATGGTGCGGCCCGTGCCGAATGCTTGCCCCGGTGCTGGAGCAGCTGGAGGCCGAACGCCCGGATGTGCGCGTCTGCAAGGTGAATATCGACGAGGAAACAGAGCTTGCCCGCCGTTTTGGCGTTATGAGCATTCCGACGGTGATCCTGTTCCAAAACGGGCAGGAGAAAAATCGCAGTGTCGGCCTTGTGCCCAAAGAGCGTTTGCTGATGCTGCTGGACTGACAGATCTGTAGAGGAAAAGGGCGGCGCCGCTGTTCTGCTTTTTACGGAGCCGTCCCCGACAGCCGCCAAAAGAAAAGGCCGCACAGAACGCCGGAAAATGGCGGCTGTGCGGCCTTTTGCCCGATCAATCGAGGTAAAAACGGTGCGAAAACACGATCGAATGCGAAAATGGCCTTTGGCTTTGTTGGCCTTCTAACGGCGGCCGACCTCGCCAGTTTCTCTTTCCACTGTTTTCTAACGGCGGCCGACCTCGCTGGTTCCTTTTTCCACAAGATAAGTGGCTTCCAAATCGGCCAGATGCAGCTTTACGGCAAGCGGATATTCGTCGAACGCATTGCTGATGGCGTAGCTGCCGCCGCGCACAGCGTCGTCGAAGCCGCCCATATGCCAGCGGATCGCAACGGCTTCCGCGGGCTTCAGGCGAATAAAGCGCTCGATCAGATAGACGCTTTTTTCACCATGCCCATAGGGAAAGGCGTCCTGTACATTATAGGTGGGCACCTTTTCCCATTTTCCGGTGGCGTCGTCCTTTACATTGCGAAAGCCGGCTTTATAGTAATTTGCCTTACACAGATCGTGCAGCAAAGAGACAAGGGTAAAGCTCTCCTTGCTTTCCTGTTCGGTGTAAAAGCGATCCATCAGCACGCGGTATACATTGATGCTGTGCATCACAAGGCCGCATTCACAGGCGCCGTGAAAGCGTGTGGAGGCCGGCGCAGTGTAAAAATCGGTGGTTTCCAGCCATTTCAAAAGCTGCTGTGCGCCGGGACGCGCCACATTTTCGCTGAAAATGCGGATAAATTCGTTTTTGTAGTCCATCATTCGATCTCAAGCTCTTCCAGAATGCCCTTCAGCTGCAGCAGCTCCTCGGCAGAAAGGCTGATGCCCTTGCCCATTTTGGTGTTGTCCGGCGACCAATCGCGAATATCGTATTTGGGGGCGCGGTCGTTCCAGCTTACCATGTTCAGCTGGCGCTGCCAGCCGTTGGCACTTTGCGAAAGCACGGCAATGCGCTCGGTAATTTCATATTTGAATTCAGCCATAGTAAAACGCTCCTTTGTTGATAGATGATGGAATTCCGAAAAGATACCGCTCGCCCGGGAGATTCCATGCAGTACATATTATGATACCGGATTCCGCAGGGAAAAGCAAGTGGAATTTATCCGATCCGCGCGTTGCCTTGGCGTATCCGATCCGCGTTTTTCCCGGAAGGTTGGCAAATCGGAGGGGGTGTGCTATACTGTAGAGGGCTTTCTGCTATGGAAGAGCCGAAGACGGCTGAAAAAGCGCAAAGGCAGGCAGCCCGGGCATGCCGCGAAAATCAGGGCAGAATCGTTCGGCAGAGGGCCTTTCTAAAAAAGGAGAAGCAGCATGTATAAAAATATCGAAAAACAGAAAAAACTGCAGCTGAAAAATCAGATCGATTATCAGCCCGGCCAGGTTGTGAGCAAAACGCTGGTACAGAACGATACGGTGAGCATGACTCTTTTTTCCTTCGACCAGGGGGAAGAGATCTCTGCACACGCTTCCGGCGGGGACGCGATGGTGACCGTATTGGAGGGAACGGGACGCTTTACGGTTGGCGGCGAGGTGTTTTTTGTGAATGAGGGCGAAACAATGATCATGCCGAAAGGGATCCCGCATGCTGTGTATGGGGAAGAACGGTTTAAAATGCAGCTGACCGTTTCTTTTTAAAAACGGTGTCGATCTGGGACAGACGCGGCCGGCTGTCCAAGAGGTGTCCGCTTTGAGACCGCGCCGGATACAGACTGTCCCGATTTGCGTCATGGCCGGCTGTGCGTTCGTAAGGACACCTTATTTCGTGTGATACGAAGGTGCCCGCGGACTATTAGAAATTCTGCTGTTGGCATAGCAGCAACAAAAAGTATCATTGATTTTCTCAATTATCAAAAAAGGCGGTCACAAAAATGTGACCACCTAATGGGGACTGGAAACTAAATAATTGTTTCAACAAAATGAACGGCAGAAACATCCCAATACTTCGTATAAACTCTGCCGTCATTCCCATCAAGGTTCAACTGGTACATCCGAAATGTAACTAAAAAATCTTTGGGTTGCCATTGTTCCTGATATGAATACTGGTAAGACATTCCTAGTCGTTTCATTACCTCGCCGCTTTGTGGATTATTAATATCATGGGTAGCTGTGATGTAAGGAATGCCGTCGGTTTCTAATTGCTCAATAATCACTTTACACGCTTCAGCAACAATTCCTTTGTGCCAAAATTCCTTACGAAGTCCGTAGCCAAGATCATAGCTATCTCCAGTACCAACATTAACATATCCGATAGGACGGTTATCCTCTTTCAAACAAATTGCATAGTTATACGCAATTTCCTGATGATACCCGTATTCGAGTTTAGTTTCATAAAATGTCACCGCATCCTCGATTGTTTTCATTGGGAACCATGGCAGAAATTCATTAACTTCAATATCACTATAAATCTCATATAAGGCTACTAAATCGCCTTTCGAGAATTTCCGTAATAATAGCCGTTCTGTCAAGAATGTTGGTGTATTCATAGCTCCTCCAAATTCCAGTTCATTACCCAAATATAATCGCAGCATATTGTTGAAAACTAAGCAAGAGAAAATCAAGTTGTCATCTCCCGACTTATCCGCAAGGGAAACTGCGCGGGGAGTGTAGCATATCGGGAAAGCAATAAGTCGGCAGAGCTATCTACGCCGCGACTGAATTGCAAGATGAAAGGTCAGTTATGAGGATAAAAGCTAAACTGCTTAAAGGACAGCCCGAGGGGTCATACTCGAGTCCCTGCCACACGATAGCTGAAGTGTCAGGCGGTGCAAGGAATTTCACAAAGTCCGGGTGAAATTGTCCATGATACTTTTGTGCCGACCAACCGCAACAAGCGGAAAAGGGCGAACGTCATATCCGACAAACTGGCAAGCCATTTCTAACAGTCTAAACGGAGATTACCTAAACCGGAGAGCCCGTCAGGGCTATGCGTAATGCCGCAAGGCGATAAATTCCAAGGATTAACACCCCAAGGAAGATGACGCTGAAAATCCGGCATGGTAACGGAACCCCATAGTAGTCCGAGGGCGGGAAAGCCGTCCACATGGCGAAGGGGGTAGTTTGTCTATCAGTATTGAGAAAGGAACGGTGTGCGAGACACCATGAGAAATCCAATCGACGTATTGGACAGTCTGAAATCCAAAGCCAAAATCCCAACCTATCATTACGAGCGCCTGTACCGTAACCTCTATAATTCGGAGTTCTTTTTGCAGGCGTATTACAACATCTATGCCAAGCTCGGAAACATGACCCCCGGAGCGGACGGGCAGACCATTGATGGAATGGGTATGGAACGCATTGAAAAGCTGATTGCAAGTCTAAAAGACCACAGTTACCAGCCGCACCCCGCGCGATGCACCTATATCAAGAAAAAGAATGGGAAATTGCGCCCGCTGGGCATCCCGTCCTTTGATGATAAATTGGTACAGAAAATAGTGCGGATGTTGTTGAAAGCTATCTATGAGCCGACATTCTCCAATTACTCCCACGGCTTTCGTCCACACCGAAGCTGTCACACAGCGCTCACGCAGTTGCAACGGAATTTCAGCGGGGCCAGATGCTTTATTGAAGGCGATATTAAGTCGTTCTTTGATAACATCGACCATGCCGTACTTATCGGAATCCTTCGCAGACGAATCCATGATGAATATTTTATTGCCCTGATATGGAAATTCCTAAAAGCCGGATATCTGGAGGACTGGACTTTTCACAGGACTTATTCCGGCACGCCGCAGGGTTCTATTATCAGCCCCATTCTATCAAACATCTATCTAAACGAATGGGACAAGTATATGGAGCAGTACATGGCATCGTTTAAGAACAGCGTAAAACGGGATAAGTATGACCTCCTACTGGAAACTGCATAAGCAAATTCGATGGCTCAAAAAGGGAAAATATAAGCCGGAAATGTGGGAAAATATGGATGAATCGGAGTGAAAAGCGGTTTTGCAAGAAATCAGCGAAAAAACGGCCCCAAAACGTAAAATGCCAGTATATGGATCCCATGGACACAGATTATAAGCGCCTGCAATATGTCAGATATGCGGATGATTGGATATGTGGGATAATCGGCAGTAAAGAGGACGCTGAAAACATCAAGTCAGACATTATTAACTTGGCAACAAAATAATCGCAAATCAGATTGTCAAAGGCAGGAGAAAGTAGTAGAATAACCGCATGAAGAGTAAGAAGGAAACAGACTACCGAACAGTTGACCCTCAGGCAGTGTATGAACTGAAAAAAGTAGCATTACGACTGCGGCGGAAAGGGAAGGAAGTAAAAGAGATCTGTGAGATCATAGGCTTGGCCGAAAAGGCAGTGCGAATGGCTTTCGAAGCATATGACGTAGGAGGGATCAACGCAATCAAGCCCAAAAAGCGAGGGCGCAAGGTTTGGGAAAAGCGGACACTGAGCGTGGAGCAAGAACAAGAAATCATAGCGATGCTGGTGGATCATGACCCGGCTCAGTTGAAACTGAAAGACTGCATGTGGACACGGGACAGCGTCAAAGAACTGATCCAGCAGAAATACGGGATCACTATGCCCAATCGGACGGTAGGAAAATACTTGCGTCGATGGGGTTTTACAGTCCAGCGTCCGGCAAAGCAGGAGGCAAATCAGAAGGCAGAGCAGGTGGAAGCGTAGTTGAACGAGGAATATCCGGCAATCCACCGTAAGGCTAAGGCAGAAAACGCTGAGATATTCTGGGGAGATGAGACCGCAGTACAAAATGTGGCAAATTATGCGCGCGGCTATGCTCCGAAGGGGAAAACACCCGTGGTAAAAGTTTAGGCTAAAAAGATGCACATCACCATGATCGGCACCCAAGCCATGGTCCAGGACATCCAAGAATTACAGGATAATACCTCTGCCTTTATGGGCCGGTTATCTGGTGAGCCGGACCATGTGAAGGCATACTTTGACCATCCCGCTTTGACAAAATATAAGCTCGATTGATTGCGATTATTTAATTGCCGAAGTAATAAGCAATTTCTATCTGATAAACTGCATTTGGAGTTATCTGACGAAAAGACACTGATTACACAGGCCAAGGACAAAGCCCGGTTTTTGGGCTTTGAGGTGTTCGTCAGCAATAGTAATCATGTCATGACGGATAAAAACGGCCACAAAAAGCGGTCTGTGGGCGGACATATCCTGTTGTACGTCCCAAGGGAAAAGTGGCAAAAGAAATTGCTTGATTATTCAGCGTTGAAAATCACCTATAAAGAGGGCAGGAAAATCTTTATCCCAACCGAGCGTACCTACCTAATCAACAGTGATGACCTTGAAATCCTGAACCAGTATAACGCGGAAATCAGGGGCATTTACAACTATTACCGAATAGCGGATAACGTCAGTGTTTTGGGCGACTTCTACTATGTTATGAAATACAGCCTGTTCAAAACCTTCGCCGCCAAATACAAGACACGCATCAGCCGAATCCGAAGGAAGTACGGGTATAAGCGCTTTGGTGTGGAATATCCGACCAAAACGGGGGCAGCAACGGCGTGTCTGCATGACGATGGCTTCAAAAAGGACAAAGGGGCAATCGTAACCCCCGACATTGACGTAATCCCGCAGGTTCATCGAAATCTCAACCATACAGGTCTGATAAGCCGACTGAAAGCCAACAGGTGCGAATGGTGCGGGGCCGGAAATGTCCCCATTGAAATGCACCATGTTCGGAAAATCAAAGACTTAAAAGGCAAGGCTGGTTGGGAAATCGTGATGATAGGGCGAAAACGCAAAACCATGGCATTGTGCCGGATGTGCCACATGAAATTGCACGCTGGCAAATTAGACTGACAGACAAAGGGAGAGACGGATACGCCGAGAGGTGTAAGTCCGGTTCGCGTGGGGGTGTTCGGAAACCTACCGCAGTAATGCGGCAAGGCGCCGGGTGCCCACCCTACTGTAACATGGGGAGGATCGATATGGAGCTTTTCAATTACGAAAAAGAGCATCTGCGGCGCTGCCGTGCGCTTGCGCCGGAATGCATGGTGCTGCTGAAGAAAAACGGCGATTTTCCGTTAAACACGCCGGGCAAGATCGCTTTGTACGGCAGCGGCGCACGGCGTACGGCGAAAGGCGGCACAGGCTCGGGTGACGTAAACTCCCGGTATGTCACCACCATCGAGAAGGGGCTGGAGAACGCTGGCTTTACCGTAACCACAAAGGCGTGGCTGGAAGGCTATGAGCGGGAGTGGCAAAAGGGCCGACAGGCGTTTGTCGCCGGGATCAGGCGGCAGGCGAAGGAACAGCGCACACAGGCGGTGTTCCTGGGCATGGGCGCCGCAATGCCGGAGCCGGATTATGAATTGCCGCTGCAGGGAGCGGGAGATACTGCCGTCTATGTGCTCTCCCGTATTTCAGGCGAGGGAAGCGACCGCAAGCTGCAAAGGGGCGACTTCTGCCTTACCGGAACAGAAGTGCGGGATATTCTTGCCTGCCAAAAGAGGTATCGGCGCTTTCTGCTGGTACTAAACGTGTGCGGCGCTGTAGATCTTACGCCGGTGTTGGCGGTGGAGAATATTCTGCTGCTTTCCCAGCTGGGCGCAGTGACCGGAGACGCCTTTGCGGATGTGCTGCTGGGCAAAGCCTGCCCTTCCGGCAAGCTCACCGCAGCGTGGGCCTGTGCCGACGATGTCGGTGCGATCCGGGAATTCGGCGGCTGTAACGATACCCGCTATCATGAGGGGATCTACGTGGGCTATCGCTATTACGACAGCGCAGGCAAAACGCTGCTGTTCCCGTTCGGCTACGGCCTTGGATATACGGAGTTTGCGGTATCAAAGGTAAAAACAGCCCTCAGCGGAACCGCCGTCACCGTTTCGGCCACGGTGCAAAACTGCGGGCGATATCCCGGCAAGGAGGTGCTGCAGCTGTATGTTACGGCGCCGTGGGGCGAGTTGGATCAGCCCTACCGCCGGCTGGCGGGCTTTGCCAAGACGCGGGAGCTTGCCCCGGGTGAGGCCTGCGAAGCGGCGGTTGTCTTCCGCATGGAACAGCTTGCGTCCTTTGACGCAAAAAAGTGCGCTTCCGTGCTGGAACAGGGCGATTACATCCTGCGGCTGGGAGATACGCCCTGTGCCGTTCTCGCCCTGCCCGAAACAGTGTATCTGCGCGAGCTTGGGCACATCGGCGGCAAGGATCAGCCTGCGGATTTTAAGCCGGAACACACCTGGCAAAACGAGGCGCTGCCGGAAATCCCGCACCTGCTGCTCGACCCCGCCGCATTGAAAGCCATCGTCTGGCCCGCGCCGGCCGCGATGGACGAGAAGACCATGCGCTTTGTATCCGGCCTTAGCGATGAGCAGCTGGTGCATCTTGTGATCGGCGCCGCGCACGAAGGCTCCGCGCTCGCATCTGTCATTGGCTCGGTGTCCGGCAGCGTGGCGGGAGCCGCAGGGGAGAGCTATGCCGGCGTGCCCGGCGTACCGAAAATTGTAATGGCCGACGGCCCTGCCGGGCTGCGGCTTTCGCAGCACTATACAAAGGATGAAAAGGGCGTTCATCCCATAGGCGATACGATGCCGGCGGGTATGATCGAGCTTTTGCCGCCCATCGCGCAATGGGGGATGCGCCTCCTTTTTGGAAAAACGCCGAAGGGAACGGTGCGGGATCAGTACTGCACCGCCATTCCCACCGGCACCGCGCTGGCCCAAAGCTGGAACGAAGCAGTGTGGGAGGCCTGCGGCGATATCGTCGGCGAAGAAATGGAGCGCTTCGGCGTGCATCTGTGGCTGGCTCCGGCGTTCAACATCCATCGCAGCCCGCTTTGCGGCAGAAATTTTGAATACTGCTCGGAGGATCCGCTGCTTTCCGGTCTTGTGGGCGCAGGTATCACAAAGGGCGTGCAAAAACATCCCGGGAAGGGCGTTACGATCAAGCATTTTTGCGCCAACAATCAGGAGACAAACCGCTTTCAATCGAACAGTATCGTCTCCGAACGCGCTCTGCGTGAGATTTACTTAAAGCCGTTCGAGATCTGCATCCGCGAGGCGAACCCTGCCGCGCTGATGACCTCTTACAATCTGCTGAACGGCACGCATACCTCCGAACGCGCGGATCTTTTAAAGGGCTTTTTGCGCGAAGAGCTGGGCTGGAACGGGCTGATCATGAGCGATTGGGTTGTGGGCGGCGCCGGCCGCAGGGGCAGCGCGCACCGTATGGCAAAGGCTGCGCCCTCGGTGAAGGCGGGCAACGATTTATTTATGCCGGGCAGCAAAGCCAATTACAGGGATGTGCTCACGGCGCTGCGGGGCAATCACAAAGAAACTGCGCTTACCCGTGCGGAGCTGGAATATTGCGCGGCGCACATTGTGCAAACGGCGCGGCAATATGGGATGCTGTAAAGAAAGGCATATAGGCAATTTAAAGAGAACATCCCCAAATTTGTGTAAACCTCCTGTGTGGTGTAGAATACAAGCACCACACAGGAGGAATTACATATGGCCAGAAAGAACCGGTACGCCGGAAGAAAGTGCACGTCGGGAAAAAATCCGTGAGCTGCTGCAGATGGCAAACATCGACAGTATGGATGACATCCAGAACCTGTTCAATGCCACCCTCTCATAAAGAACGACACTACACGCAGGATATAGCATCCCTGTTACCTCCGACAAAGCTGACATGAAACGGAGGCATCATATATGGAACACCACAGCACAAATTCAACTTACGCTATAGGTGGGGACAGCCTTGGTGCAAGCACCGTATTATCGGAAGCGGCTACCGAAAATCTTGGCAAATATGGCCGCATGAGAAAGAGGTATCTCCAGGTGCATAGGCCGGAGCTTTACAATAGCCTGCTATTGTCTGGGACACTGAATGCACATCTGATGGAAATCGACCAGACCGCCCGCAAACGCTTGGACCTGATGATGCCGGAGATGGCGAAAGCAGCCGGAGCAACAAAGGAACTGAAAGCCCATGACCCTTTGCGCTGGGCAGGTCTAATGAATGCCTGCAAGGCGCAGGTAGAAGAAATCATTTTGAACGAACTGATATGGGACTGAGATTAGGCCAGGGCCGTACCTGCTCTTTTGCGGGTACGGCTCTAAGTTTGGGATAAATGCTTTATCCCAATTATGATGCACCTGTTTTTTGAAAGCCGCGTGTCCTTGTTTTCTGGCAATAGTATAATAATGTCAAATCGAAAATTTGAAAAATTTTCTGAATGGAGTGAACCTTTTACTCCTCGCAGAAGTATATCATAGCAGAAAGGGGTGAGGCGATTGA
>Ga0137306_100458_pt1 | contig 57564 bp, 42 predicted proteins | sample Inofroosms_March_FD_97187 | JGI IMG/M metagenome (GOLD analysis project Ga0137306, IMG submission 97187) | Mouse cecal microbial communities from Vienna, Austria - N-Acetylneuraminic and N-Acetylglucosamine D2O microcosms_March | ecosystem: Host-associated > Mammals > Digestive system > Large...
ATAGCTATTGATGATATTTTGCCACAGCACATATGATCCTGGTCCCACCGAAGAGAGCGGGTTGAGGTAAGTGTATGCCATCCAGATGGCAAGCACTGTATTCTTCTGCCCCAGTGCCTGTCCGCCGCTGATGCGGTCGTCATAACGTCCGCCAATCTTCTTGCCTAGAAAGAACTGGAGGCAACAAGCCGCCAGTCCAGCAAAAGCAATCAGCCACTCCACACCTGCCGGTGCGTCACTCGCCACCAGCGAACGGACAGTCTGTCCGGAGACGATAGCAAGCGCCACTCCCCAGAGGTAGAAGGCAAGGTCGTGCAGTCCCAGCAAGAAGCGGTGCACAGGCGGCAAGAACATCTTCAGAAGCCACGCCATGCAAAAGGGAAACAGCAACAAGGGGAAGACCTTACTCAATATCTTCAAGAAAGCGGCAAAAAAGCCCATGCCCGCATGAGGCTCTACCAAGGGGAAGACCAACGGAACCGCTACCGCCGCCAGCAGATTGGAAAGCAGTGTATAGGTAGTCAGCGTGGATGCGCTGCCGCCCAACTTACCGGTAATGACGGCCGCAGCCGTAGCCGTAGGACAAATCAAACAGACCATCGCGCCTTCGAACACTTCGCGGTAGGTCTCGTTCATCGGACAGCAGACCAACAAAGCCGCTATCACCAAGCAGGAAAATGCCTGGAACAAAAGCAGCCAGCCATGCCACGCTTTAGGTTTCAATTCGTTCCACTTCTCTATCTTGCAGAAAGTAAGCAGGAGCTGGACAAATATCAGCAAGGGGGTAATATATGCAATCAGCTCATTAATATAGGGTTTGGCGGGCGCTAGAAAAGGGACATTCGCAAGAATAAAGTACCCCAAAGTACCCGTAATCATTGCCAGCGGCAACGTCCAGTTCTTAAGAAAACGAACCAACATACTTGTTTCATTGTTTAATTTGCGGGTGCAAAATTAAGCTGTTTTGAAGAAAAGTATCACATTTCAGAATAATAAAGTAACAAAACTTCATTCAAAACATCAGTTTTCTCCAAAATTCCACTACATTTGCATCGGCTTTTGGTATGAAACTATACAAACGATACATATTATATATCTGTACTTGCTTCGGGCTGTTCCTCTCTCCTCTCTGCACCACCAGTGCCGGGGCAAAGGATTTTATTGTCGTAATCGATGCCGGACACGGTGGGCATGACCCTGGTGCTTTAGGCAAGTTCTCCAAAGAAAAGACCATCAACCTGAACGTTGCCCTGAAACTGGGAAAACAGATAAAAAGAAACTGTCCGGACGTGAAAGTGATATATACCCGTGAACGAGACATTTTCATCCCCCTCGACAGACGGGCAGAGATTGCCAACAATGCCAAGGCGGACCTGTTCATCTCCATCCATACCAACTCCATAGCCAACAATCGGACAGCCAAAGGAGCCTCTACCTGGACGCTCGGTTTGGCAAAATCGGACGCCAATCTGGAAGTGGCAAAACGGGAAAACTCCGTTATCTTATACGAAAGTGACTACAAGACCCGGTACGCAGGATTCAATCCCAACTCAGCGGAGTCTTACATTATCTTCGAGTTCATGCAAGACAAGTATATGTCGCAAAGTGTACACTTGGCCTCATTAGTGCAGAAAGAATTCCGACAGACCTGTAAACGGGCAGACCGCGGCGTGCATCAAGCCGGCTTTCTAGTACTGAAAGCCAGTGCCATGCCCAGCATTTTGGTGGAGCTTGGCTTCATATCACAACCGGAAGAGGAACGTTATCTCAACTCGGAAGCCGGTAGTACGACACTTGCCAACGGTATCTTCCGCGCCTTCCTCTCCTACAAACGCGAACAGGAAATACGGCTCAACGGCAGCAGCCAAACCCCATTGCCCGAAAATACGGATGCCGACCGCGCAGAAGAAGCAAATGCCGCTTCCGCAGAACCGGACATGGCACAGGACAACCCTGCCCCATCCCGCGAAACCTCCCGCCAACCGACTATACCTGCCAACGGCAGCGCCAAGACAAGAAACCATACAAGAAATGCCTCCGGAAAACCAACCGGAAGCGCAGCTCCTGTATTTAAGATACAGATACTCACCTCCTCGCACCTACTTTCCCCCAACGACAAACGACTGAAAGGACTAAAGAACGTAGAGCATTATAAAGAAGGAGGAATCTACAAATATACGTATGGTGCATCGACGGACTACAACAGAGTGTTACGCACCAAACGAGAAATCACTCCGAAGTTCAAAGATGCCTTTATTATCGCCTTCAAGAATGGCAAGAAGACAAACGTCAATGCCGCCATCGGAGAATTTAAAAAGAATAGAAACAAATAAAAAAAAGACATAAGATATCATGAGGAAGTATTTTACTAAAGAAGTCAGAATAGGTATTGCAGGCATTATCGCCCTCTGCATATTGGTGTACGGCATCAATTACCTAAAAGGCATACACATGTTCAAGCCAACCAACTATTTTTATGTAAAATTCCAGAACATAAACGGCCTGACCAAATCAAGTCCCGTCTTCGCCGACGGTTTCCGCGTGGGGATTGTCCGCGATCTCTACTACGACTATACCCAACCTGGGAAAGTGATTGCGGAAATTGACGTGGAACCCGAACTGCGCATACCGAAAGGCAGCACCGCTGAACTGGCTTCCGAACTGATGGGAGGAGTGAAGATGAATCTGCTGCTTGCCAACAATCCACGCGAAAGATACATGACGGGAGACACCCTGCAAGGCAACGTCAACAACGGTATCATGGAACAAGTGGCAACGATCATGCCGCAAGTGGAAAAGATGCTTCCCAAACTGGACTCCATCCTAGCTTCCCTGAATACTCTGATCGGAGACCCCGCCCTTGCCAACACCCTGCATAGTGTGCAGAACACCATGGCAAGCATGGAAGTCACCAGCCGGCAATTACAAGGCCTCATGAGCAAAGACATCCCGCAGTTCACGCAAAAGTTGAATACCATCGGGGAAAACTTCGCCGTCATGAGCGACAACCTGAAAAAGATAGACTACGCCGCCTCATTTGCCCGAATCGACTCTACGCTGAACAATGTTAAAATGCTCACCGACCAACTGGGACGGAAGGACAACACCATAGGCTTGTTGCTGAACGACCCGTCGCTCTACAATAACCTGAGTGCCACGAGTGCCAACGCCGCCAGTCTTCTCGAAGACCTGAAAGCGCATCCCAAAAGGTATGTCCACTTCTCTTTGTTCGGCAAAAAAGACAAATAGGAAGATAGCACTTAAATAGAATAAGTCTAAATAAAGAATATAAATCGAATAGAATTGGAAAACCCTAGCCTGTCAGTGCAGAAACTAAAGTATTTTTTCATTCTCACAAATTTCTATCGGTCTTAAGCAAACCTGTTTATACACATATTCAATTAGGATTCAAAGACTTACTAAAACACAAATCCGTTTTTTAGAGGTCATTTGTGAGAGCAAAGATAAGTAACTGGAAGTAAGGTGATTATTCTTTTTAGCAGAAAAGCAAGAAAAAACGCATTTGTTTTTTCAAAATAAGATTGCCAATTTTGCAAACGTAGAAGTTTTGCTTAATCAATAAATGTATCTAAAGCCGTTATGAGTGAATTGAATCATGTCGGGTTATGGAACCGTTGTCTCGAAATCATCAGAGATAATGTTCCAGATCAGGCATATAAAACCTGGTTTCTCCCCATCACTCCATTGAAGTATGAGGACGGAACATTGGTCGTGCAAGTGCCAAGTCAGTTCTTCTATGAATTCTTAGAAGACAAGTACGTAGACTTGTTGCGTAAGACGTTGTATAAGGTGATTGGAGACGGCACCAAGTTATTATACAATGTGATGGTGGACAAAAGTTCACGTACTACGATTGATTTGGAGTCCACTCCCCGCACTCTTATTTCACAAAAGAGAGTTATCAGCAAAGAAATACCGCAAGCTCCTATCAAGGATTTAGATCCGCATCTGAATCCGGAATATAACTTTGAAACATTTATTGAAGGTTATAGCAACAAACTTTCTCGCAGTGTAGCGGAAGCCGTCGCTCAAAATCCGGCTAAAACCATCTTCAATCCGCTGTTCTTCTACGGAGCATCCGGAGTGGGGAAAACCCATCTGGCAAACGCTATCGGTACGAAGATCAAGGAACTGTATCCTGAGAAAAGGGTTTTATACGTGTCGGCACACTTGTTTCAGGTGCAATACACCGATTCCGTGCGTAACAATACAACAAATGACTTCATCAACTTCTATCAGTCTATCGATGTATTGATCATTGATGATATTCAGGAATTTGCCGGTGTCACCAAAACCCAGAATACCTTTTTCCATATCTTCAACCATCTGCACCAAAACAGAAAACAGCTTATCCTGACCTCAGACCGAGCCCCCGTATTGCTGCAAGGTATGGAAGAACGCCTGATTACCCGTTTCAAATGGGGTATGGTCGCCGAATTGGAAAAGCCGACCGTAGAATTGCGTAAAAATATCTTAAGAAATAAGATACACCGCGATGGCCTGCAGTTCCCCGAAGAGGTAATAGACTACATCGCCGAAAATGTCAGCGATAGCGTGCGTGACTTGGAAGGTATCATCATCTCCATCATGGCCCATTCCACCATCTATAATAAGGAGATCGACATGGAGCTGGCGCAACGCATCGTACGTAAGGTGGTTAGAAGCGAAAACAAGACGATTACGGTAGACAACATCATTAACGTGGTATGCAAGCATTTCTCTTTGGATACTGCCACCATTCACACCCGGTCACGGAAGCGTGAAGTAGTACAGGCACGCCAAATAGCCATGTATCTTGCCAAGACCTACACGGATTTCTCTACATCCAAGATAGGCACCCTCATCGGAAACAAGGACCATGCTACCGTATTACACGCCTGCAAGACAATCAAAGAGTTACGGGAAGTAGACAAGGCCTTCCGCGCTGAAATAGACGATATACAAACGACATTAAAAAAGCAGGATTAAAAACCCTGCTTTTTCATTTCTTTCCAAAGATTTTCCGACATCGCCTCATTGTCTTCCTTCCGATAGCGTACATCGGTAAAGACCTGTGCCAACGTCTCTTTATTATTTTCCAAAATGAATTGCTTATTCTCCGGCAAGGATTCCTTATAAGCATACAACCGATCTATGTCTTCCGGCGTATAGTCGTGATAAGTCTCCTCATGCACAATAGCCTCCAACGGCAAACGATCCACTTGGGCGGGCAGCTCATCGGGCCATCCCACCGTCACTGTAGTGATCGGGAATACTAGCTCGGGCAACTCCAAAGCGTCAATTATCATTTGCGGATTATAGGTAGTAGTACCCAAATAACAGATTCCTAACCCTTTCTCCTCAGCTGCCACACAGAAAGTCTGCGCCACCAACAAAGCATCTACCGATCCGGTCACAAACCATTCAAAGTTATCATATCCGGGAACCGCATTCCTCTGCTCGCACCACTTGCTGAACCGACGAAGGTCAATGCAGAACGTCAGTACGACAGGTGCAGTCCGCACCATCGGCTGATTGAAATGAGCCGGCGCCAGTTTGGCTTTCCGGTCGGCATCGCGCGTGACAATGACACTATACACCTGCATGTTTCCTACCGTAGAAGCACGGAAAGCAGAATCGAGCAAATTATTTAACAAATCAGAAGAAATATCTTTCTGCTGATATTTACGGATTGTTCTTCTTTGTTTCAAGGTTTCCATTCTCTTGTTTTTTTTGCAAATATAGGAAAAGAATATCAGATCATAGCCAGGCATAAGTTGAAAGTTTACCAGTATCTTCTAAAAAGAAACAATCTGTTCCACCAATTCCGGTTCACAATTTTCTTTTTGGAAAACTTTCCAATCTTACTTCTGTATTAAAAAAACTAATAATCAAAACTTTAATATTAGCAACAAGAATACTGACAAACTGTTCATAACTTATTCACTTTTTATTTTGATATACCAAAAAACATGCTTAGTTTTGCAAACACTTTTATTAACGATAAGTATCACTTCTACATTATATACTTATTAAAAAAATATATCTAAGAGAAAAGCATCGTGGAAAAACAAACTTATTCTTATGACGAAGCCTACGAAGAATCCTTACGATACTTCCAGGGTGACGAATTGGCTGCACGTGTTTGGGTAAACAAGTATGCAGTTAAGGATTCTTTCGGGAATATCTACGAAAAATCCCCAGTAGACATGCATTGGAGAATAGCCAATGAAGTGGCACGCATTGAAGCCAAGTACGCTAATCCATTGAGCGCAGAAGAGCTATTCGACTTATTCGACCATTTCAAGTACATCGTGCCGCAAGGAAGCCCGATGACGGGCATCGGAAACAACCATCAGGTAGCTTCCTTATCCAACTGTTTCGTTATCGGAGTAGACGGTGAAGCCGATTCATACGGTGCAATCTTCAAAATAGACGAAGAACAAGTACAGTTGATGAAACGCCGCGGGGGTGTGGGGCACGATTTATCACACATCCGTCCGAAAGGCTCTCCGGTAAAGAACTCTGCACTGACTTCCACCGGTCTGGTTCCTTTCATGGAACGTTATTCAAACTCCACGCGTGAAGTAGCACAAGACGGCCGCCGCGGTGCACTGATGTTGAGTGTATCTATCAAACATCCTGATTCAGAAGCCTTCATCGATGCCAAGATGACGGAGGGAAAAGTGACAGGTGCCAACGTATCAGTGAAACTAGACGATGCTTTCATGACTGCCGCCACTACAGGCACTCCATACATCCAGCAATATCCAATCCATGTAGACAATCCGATCGTGCAAAAGGAAATCAACGCAACCAACTTGTGGAAAAAGATCGTGCATAATGCATGGAAATCAGCAGAACCGGGCGTATTGTTCTGGGATACCATTCTGAAGGAATCCGTACCCGACTGTTATGCAGACTTGGGATACCGCACTGTATCGACCAATCCATGTGGTGAAATCCCCTTGTGCCCATACGACTCCTGCCGTCTGCTCGCTATTAACCTCTACTCTTATGTGGTGAATCCTTTCAAATCGGATGCCTATTTCGATTTTGAACTGTTCAAAAAGCATGTACGCCTGGCACAGCGCATTATGGATGACATCATTGATCTCGAACTGGAGAAGATTGAACGTATCATCGAGAAGATTGATTCCGATCCGGAAAGCGAAGACGTAAGACACACCGAACGCACGTTGTGGGAAAAGATATATAAGAAAAGCGGTCAAGGACGCCGGACAGGAGTAGGCATCACAGCCGAAGGAGACATGCTTGCCGCCCTCGGATTGCGTTACGGCACCGAAGAGGCCACTGAGTTCTCGGAAAAGGTGCATAAGACAATTGCTCTGAATGCTTATCGCTCGTCAATAGAGATGGCTAAAGAACGCGGTGCCTTCGAGATCTACAACACGGAGCGCGAAAAAAACAATCCTTTCATCAACCGCTTACGCGAAGCTGATCCGGAACTGTATGAAGAAATGAAGAAGTACGGACGACGCAACATTGCCTGCCTCACCATCGCACCGACCGGTACCACCAGCCTGATGACACAAACCACTTCCGGCATAGAGCCTGTATTCCTTCCGGTATACAAGCGCCGCCGCAAGGTCAACCCCAACGATACCAACGTACACATCGATTTTGTGGACGATACTGGTGATGCTTTCGAAGAATACATCGTCTTCCATCCAAAATTTGCGACATGGCTGGAGGCCGAAGGATACGATCCCAGCAAACGCTACACGCAAGAGGAGATAGACAAGCTGGTTGAGCAGTCTCCCTACTACAAGGCAACCTCAAACGATGTAGATTGGCTGATGAAAGTCAAGATGCAAGGACGCATCCAAAAGTGGGTAGACCATTCCATCAGCGTCACCATCAATTTGCCGAATGATGTGGACGAAGACTTGGTAAACCGGCTATACGTAGAAGCATGGAAATCCGGCTGCAAAGGTTGTACGGTCTATCGCGATGGCTCACGTTCCGGCGTGCTGATCTCTACCAAGAGTGACAAGAAGGCCAATCTGCCCCCTTGCAAACCGCCCACGATAGTGGAAACCCGCCCGAAAATACTCGATGCCGATATCGTACGCTTCCAAAACAACAAAGAGAAGTGGGTAGCATTCGTAGGTTTACTGGACGGACATCCATATGAAATCTTCACCGGTCTGCAGGACGACGACGAAGGTATCATCCTTCCGAAGAACGTCACCAGCGGACACATCATCAAGAATGTGGATAAAGACGGTAACAAACGTTACGATTTCCAGTTCCAAAACAAACGCGGCTACAAAGTCACCATCGAAGGACTGTCCGAAAAGTTCAACAAGGAATACTGGAATTATGCCAAACTGATTTCCGGCGTATTGCGTTACCGCATGCCCATCGAACAGGTTATCAAATTGGTAGGCTCATTGCAGCTGGACAGCGAGAGCATCAATACCTGGAAGAATGGCGTGGAACGTGCCTTGAAGAAGTACATCACCGACGGCACGGCAGCCAAAGGCAAGAAATGCCCGAACTGCGGAAATGAAACGCTTGTCTATCAAGAAGGATGCCTCATTTGTACCACATGCGGCGCATCACGCTGCGGATAATATCCAGCACAAGAAGGCAAACACAAACGTTTGCATAGGATTAAAAAAAAATTAGATCAAGATAGCTGCGAGATTATGCAAAATAATGTCTATACTTGCATAATCATTGCAGCTATTGCTAAATCTAATATATATGACATTATCTTTTCATATCGAATACCGGACCAGTTGGGGCGAAGAAGTCAGAGTCTTAGGCTCTGTTCCCGAGCTGGGTGATAATCAACAAGGAAATGCCATACCACTACAAACCGTAGACGGCATTCATTGGACCTTGGAAACGGACATTTTATTGCCCGAAAATGGTTTTGTTCAGTATAACTACCAGATCTACCGCGATGGTAAAGTAATACGGACCGAGTGGAACAAACTACCCCGTATGCTCTACGTATCAGGCAAGAAAAAGAAGGTATACTGCTTGCAAGACTGCTGGAAAGACTTGCCCGAACAGCAATATTTCTACACGTCTGCTTTCACAGAATCGTTGTTAGCACATCCCAAGCGCAGCAATGCTCCGAAAAGCTATCAGAAAGGACTGCAGATAAAGGCGTACGCACCCTACATCGACAAGGATCATTGCTTGGGTATTTGCGGTAACCAAAAGGCTTTGGGCAACTGGAATGCGGACAAGGCAGTGCTCATGAGTGACGCCAACTTCCCCGAATGGCAGATTGAAATGGATGCCAACCTGCTCAGTTTCCCGCTGGAGTATAAGTTTATTCTTTATAATAAGAAAGAACAACGTGCCGAAGCATGGGAAAACAATCCCAACCGCTATATGGCAGATCCGCAGATAGGTGCCAACGAAACCCTTGTCATCGGCGACCGCTATGTCTATTTCTCTCTGCCCGACTGGAAAGGAACCGGAGTGGCAGTTCCCATCTTCTCGTTACGTTCCGAAAAAAGCTTCGGCGTAGGAGACTTCGGAGACCTCCGACAGATGATAGACTGGGCAGTGCTTACGCATCAGAAAGCCGTGCAGATATTGCCTATCAACGATACCACCATGACGCACACATGGACGGACTCCTATCCTTACAACAGCATATCCATCTATGCGTTCCACCCCATGTATGCCGACCTGAGACAAATGGGCACGTTGAAGGATAAAGGGAAAATGGCCGAATTCAGAAAACGCCAGAAGGAGTTGAATGCTCTGCCCGCGATAGATTATGAGGCGGTGAACCGGACGAAGTGGGAATACTTCCACTTGATATACCAGCAAGAAGGGAAAAAGGTATTAACTTCCAAAGCTTTCCGACTTTTCTTTGAGAACAATCAAGAATGGTTGCAGCCTTATGCTGCATTCTGTTACTTGCGGGACACTTACAAAACGCCTAATTTCAGAGAATGGCCGAGATTCAATGAATATAAGGCTGAAGAGATCGAGAAACTATGCCAACCGGATTCTGCCGAATACCCGCATGTGGCAATCTATTTCTTCATCCAGTTCCACCTGCACCAGCAATTGCTGGCCGCAACGGAGCACGCCCGTGCCAACGGTGTAGTGCTGAAAGGTGATATCCCGATCGGCATCAGCCGCAACAGCGTGGAAGCCTGGACAGAGCCTTATTACTTCAACCTGAACGGACAAGCAGGTGCTCCACCCGACGACTTTTCCGTAAACGGTCAGAACTGGGGCCTCCCGACCTACAACTGGGACGTCATGGAGAAAGACGGCTACTCGTGGTGGATGAAGCGTTTCCGCAAGATGTCGGAATACTTTGACGCTTACCGCATTGACCATATATTGGGATTCTTCCGCATTTGGGAAATCCCGATGCATGCCGTTCACGGCTTGCTGGGACAGTTTGTGCCTGCCCTGCCCATGTCTCGCGAAGAGATAGAAAGCTATGGCATCACTTTCCGCGAAGACTTCTTCGTGAAACCATACATCCATGAATATTTCCTCGGGCAGATGTTCGGTCCTCATACCGACTATGTGAAACAGACATTCATAGAGCCTACGGATACATGGGAAGTCTATCGTATGCGCCCCGAATTCGACACGCAGCGTAAAGTGGAGGCTTATTTTGCCGGAAAGACCGACGAAGACAGCATTTGGATACGTGACGGATTGTATGCCCTCATCAGTGATGTGCTGTTCGTGCCCGATCGCGAGAACCCGAATATGTTCCACCCACGCATCGGCGTACAGCATGATTACATTTACCGTGCGCTGAACGACTGGGAGAAAGCAGCATTCAACCGTTTGTACGACCAGTATTACTATCACCGCCATAATGACTTCTGGCGCGACCAAGCCATGAAGAAATTACCACAGCTGACACAATCCACCCGTATGTTGGTGTGTGGAGAAGACCTTGGCATGATTCCCGATTGCGTTGCATGGGTGATGAACGAGCTGCGCATCCTTAGTTTGGAGATACAGCGTATGCCTAAAGATCCCGCACAAGAGTTTGGACATCCGGAATGGTATCCATACCGTTCGGTTTGTACGATTTCTACACATGATATGTCTACGCTCCGCGGTTGGTGGGAGGAAGATTTCCAGCAAACCCAACGGTATTACAATACGACGCTTGGACATTATGGAGCCGCCCCGGCAGTCGCTACTCCGGAACTTTGCGAGGAGGTGGTACGTAATCATCTCTACAGCAATTCCATCCTATGCATCCTCTCGTTGCAAGACTGGTTGTCTATGGATGGCAAGTGGCGTAATCCGAATGTGCAGGAAGAGCGTATCAACGTGCCTGCCAATCCAAGGCATTATTGGCGCTATCGCATGCATCTCACTTTGGAGCAATTGATGAAAGCGAACAGCCTGAACGAAAAGATTAAAGAACTGATTGAAGCGACAGGACGGAGAGGATAATTCATCTCTCTTGATATAAAGTAAGAAAGCGATGGCACGCAGGATGGACGCGGGATTCCGCATTATCCTGCGTGCCATTGTATTTTGCAAAGTAAAGACAAACCCAATAATAAAGGGAACGAAATAACGTTATTAATTAGGAGCTGAGAATGAAGAGTTGAGAGTTGAGAATTAAACACATCAACTTGCAGTTCTCAACACTTTATTCTCAACTCTCAACTTAACAACCAATACGGTATGAAATCAAAAGCACTACACCTTATTATATATATACTCCTCGCGTTTCTTCTGTGTCCCTTTGCAGCGTGCGACGATACGGATGACTATTCATCCGATCCCAAACATACGCTCCGGTTTTCGCAAGACACACTATGCATGGATACTGTCATCACCGGCATCCCTACTTCTACCTATCAGCTGAAAATATACAATCCACATAAGAAAGCACTGCTGATTTCCTCCATCAATCTTGCCGATGCCGGAGAATCCGGTTTCCGCATCAACCTGGACGGAATGCCGGGAAAACAATTCGCGGATGTGGAAATCGCCGGACAAGACAGTTTATACATCTTCGTAGAAGCTACCCTACCCCAACAGAAAAACGCGGGCATCACGCTGATCAGAGATTCCATCCTTTTCCAACTGAACGGTATACGACAAGAAGTGAAGCTATGGGCATACGCCCAAGATGCCTACGCCTTCCGGGGCAAAGTGATCGAGCAGGACACACTGATAGCCTCCGAACGCCCCATACTGATCTACGACAGCATCAGTGTAGCCCCCAATGCCCACCTGACCCTTGCCGCCGGTACCCGCCTCTACTTCCACGGGAAAGCAGGCATGCAGGTGCATGGGCGTTTATCTGCAGAAGGAACTCTGTCTTCACCGGTTGTCTTCCGAGGAGACCGTACAGACCGGATGTTTCCTTACCTGCCATACGACCGACTGCCCGGACAATGGGGTGGCATCCATTTCCTCACGACCAGTTACGACAATCATCTGGTGTATGCAGACATTCACGGAGGGAGTTTCGGCATCCGTTGCGACTCTTCGAGAACAGACCGCACGAAACTGACACTGGAGTCTTCCGTCATCCGGCAAGTATCAGGCAATGGCTTGGAACTGACCTCCTGCCAAGCCGTCATCGGGAACTGTGAGATCAGTAATGCGGGCAACAACTGCGTCAGCCTGTTAGGTGGAGACTATACTTTCACACATTGCACGCTGGCAAACTATTTCAGCTGGAATGTACGAAAAGGCACCGCACTACAAATCTGTAACGAATGGAACGGTACCGATTATCCGCTCTCCTCCGCCATCTTCCGCAACTGCATCATTGCAGGCTCAGGCACAGACGAAATAGAAGGAAGGCGCTCTAAAAATGAGAACACAGCTTTCAACTACTATTTCTCACACAACCTCATCCACTCAGTAAAAGAAGAGAATGACCGGATAATCAACGTGATATGGAGAAAAGACGACAACTTTGTTCTGATGGACAGCAGGACACAAGCCTATAATTTCGCTCTTGAAGAGAAATCGGAAGCAATCAATTTAGGAAATAAAGAAGATGCCGATGCATATCCGACGGACAGAAACGGAAGATCGCGCCTGCAGGACAAAGCACCGGATGCCGGATGCTATGAATTTATAAGAAATGAAAAAGAAGCCGCAACACCATAAAAAGATGGAAAGAAGAATTCACGAAATGCTTCTCTTGCTCTTCCTGCTCTATCCCTTCCTTCTCCTTCGAGGACAGGCAGGAAGAGACACACTTGCATTCCGCGTAGTCAGCTACAATGTAGAAAACCTATTCGACTACCGGCATGATACGCTAAAGAATGATCATGAATTCCTTCCCGACGGTATCCGCCACTGGAACTACACCAAATACAAGAAGAAGCTGAATGCCATCGCCCGTGTCATCACAGCCATAGGCAACTGGGTTCCTCCTGCTCTTGTCGCCCTTTGCGAGGTAGAGAACGACAGCGTCTTGCGCGATCTGACCAAGCGCTCCATCCTGCGAGAGTCCCAATACCGTTATGTCATGACCGACTCTCCGGATCTTCGGGGCATCGATGTAGCCCTGCTATACCAAAGGGACCAGTTCAAACTATTATCCTATCAAAGTATTCGTATTCCGAATGCCTCAGGCAAGAGACGTTTCTCCCCTACCCGGGATATACTGCATGTATCCGGCTTGTTGCTTACCCAAGACACACTGGATGTCTTCATCACCCACTTCCCGTCACGTTCCGGCGGAGCCAAAGAGAGCGAGCCCTATCGCCTCCTTGCCGCCCGCAGGCTCAGAAGTGCCGTCGACAGCATCTCTCTTCACCGACGTCATCCCCAGATTCTCATAATGGGAGACTTCAACGATTATCCCGACAACAAATCCATCAGAGAAGTCCTATCAGCCCAAGATCCTCCCCATGACAAGAACCTCCTGCAACCACACAGCCTTTACCATTTGCTTGCCCGCAAAGCTGCCACCCAAAAGCAGTTCGGCAGCTATAAGTATCGGGGAGAATGGGGCTTACTGGACCACATCATCGTGTCCGGCACACTTCTTCATCCCTCCGCCGACTTTCGTACCGATGAAGACAAAGCCGACATATTCCGCCCCGCATTCCTTTTGACCAAAGACCCCAAATACGGAGGAAAACAGCCTTTCCGTACCTACTACGGCATGAAGTATCAGGCCGGATACAGCGACCATTTACCTGCATGGGCAGAGTTCCGGCTTATCTACTAATCGGAATACAGGTAAAGCTTCAAATCAAACTTCTGTACCATCACCAGCAGATGGTCGAAGATATCGGACTGAATACACTCATACTCTTTCCAAACCTTGTCTCGTGAAAAGAAATAGACCTGGATAGGTAGGCCATAAGTAGTCATCTCCTTTTGGCTGACAATCAAATCCAGATCCTGATTGACAACAGGAAGACTACAAAGATAACGTTCTATATAGATACGGTATAGTTGTGCATTGGTGGGAATTTCTCCTTCTGCCGGCTGATAATCTGCCATCAGAGGGATTTCTTTACGAATCATATCTATCATTTCGGGAGAGCAGAACTTCAGTGTTGTCATGTCCAGATAGATATTCTTATCTACCCTGCGGCCACCGCTCTCCTGCATACCACGCCAGTTCTGGAAAGACCCGTTCACCAAGGTGTAGGGAGGAACGGTGGAAATCGTATTATCCCAATTCTGTATCTTTACCGTATTGAGCGTAATCTCCCTGACAATCCCATTAGCTCCCCCATTGGGTACGACAATCCAATCGCCAATACGCAACATTTCATTGGCAGAAAGTTGTATTCCCGCCACAAATCCCAAAATACTATCTTTGAAGACCAGCATCAGCACAGCCGCCGAAGCGCCCAATCCGGCAAAAAACGTAGCGGGCGACTTGTCGATAAGAATGGAGACAGCAATGATGGTTGCCACAAAGAAAAGCAATACTTGCAACACTTGGACGAATCCCTTCATCGGATGGTTCTTACGTTTGGGGAAATTACAACTATTCCCTATCCTGCTTCCCGTAGTTTTCGGCACCTTCCCGATACATCTTCCGCATCTCCTCCACCGCCTGTTTCGGCGACAGAACCTTCACTCCCGGTCCGAAGCCCATCAATACGGCATAAAGTTCAGGATTCAGTACTACTGTGATTTCAAAGACCATGCTTCCATCCTTGCACTGCTCTATCAGCACTTGAGAGGCATGCAGGGGTTTAGTCAGAATATACGACGCCTGACGGGTATCGGCTTTGAAACGGACGGTCGCTTTGGAGAGACGGGCATGTTTGGTCACGCCGATCACGTCTTCGAAAAATGTTTCAGGATGAAAATCCTCATTCACACAATAAGGGATGTCGGGGGCTGTCAGCAGTTGCTTGATGCGGTCTAAAGCCAGGTTCATCAGTTCGCCGTCCTCCACACGCACACCAAACACAAACCAACGGTTGCGGTACTCTTTCAGTAGATAAGGATAAAGATAATAGTCTTTCACTCTGCGAGCACGGAACGAACGATAACATACATGCAACGTCTGCCGATGCACAATGGCGTCATAGATAGGGTTCAGATACTCCAAGCCTTTCAAGTTACCGTTACGTTCAAAGTCTATCACAGCCGGAGCATGATGTTTGGCCACTGCCACACTGTCCTGCAAACGGCCAATCACATCCGCCATCTCCGTGAAACAATCGAAGTCCTGAAGCTGACGCAACAGACCGACTGCTTCCGACAAGACCTCTATGTCGTTCTGCGACAGCGGAAGACGCGTGATGGTGTAGTCCGGTTCCGCATAACGATAATACTTGTTCTCATACACTTCGATCGGGGCATTATATCCCAACTTCTCGCTACGCATCACCTGAATGTCCATCTGTACCGTGCGCCGGGATATCCCCTTGTCTATTCCTTCGTACTCATACAAGGCTTCGGAACACGCCTCCATCAGGTCTTCCAACGTCCAACGGCGATAGCGGTTGCGCAAGCAACGGTCGATAGTCTTATATCTTATCAATGCGTTTCTATTGGCAGGCATAACTACTTTTTTTGCCAAAAATAGAAAAATAATTCGCGTTGCGCAAAAACATTGCGCACCTTCATGCAAATCTTTGCGACACAAGAAGAGAGAAGGGAATATGAAGAAGAATATAAGAAGTTAACGGAAGCTATTCGGGAATTAACTCCCGATAATTCCTGAAACCGAAACTAAAAACCATAAATTATTAAGTAATATGACAACGATTGAAATGAATCAAGTACCCGTCAAGTTGTGGGTACGCCAGTTGGATGCCCATGCTTGGGAAGAAGTGAACAACCTGACTACCTTGCCTTTCCTGTTCCATCACCTGGCACTGATGCCCGACGCACACGGTGGAAAGGGAATGCCGATAGGCGGCGTGCTTGCCACAAAAGGAGTAGTAATACCCAACGCAGTAGGAGTAGACATCGGCTGCGGCATGTGTGCAGTGAAGACAAACATTCAGGTCGAAGAGATCTCGCAGGAGGTGTTACGGAAAAAGATCATGCGAGGCATACGTAAGCGTATCCCCTTGGGAATGGAACACCACAAGACCGCACAGGGCGAAGAGTATATGCCCGCAGGGTTCGACACAGACAACATGACGGTGGTGAAGCGCCAACTGGCATCTGCCCAAAAGCAAGTGGGCACATTAGGAGGAGGAAACCACTTCATCGAACTGCAACGCTGCAACGATGGCTATTTGTGGATCATGCTACACAGCGGAAGCCGGAACTTAGGGAAAATGGTAGGCGAATACTACGACAAGTTGGCTGAGACGCTGAACACCCGCTGGTACTCCAGTGTAAAGCCGGAACTAAGACTTGCCTTCCTTCCCCTGCGCACACCGGAGTTCAAGCAGTACTGGGCGGAGATGGAATATTGCGTTGCTTTCGCCCTTGCCAACCGGAAACTGATGATGGAGCGCATACAAGAGGTGATTGCCGATGCATTGCCGCAAGCCGTCTTCGAACCGATGATCAACATCGCACACAACTATGCCGCTTGGGAAGAACACTTCGGAGAGAATGTCATCGTACACCGGAAAGGTGCCGTGCATGCCGGCATAGGCGAAATAGGGATTATTCCCGGTTCGCAAGGAACACATTCGTACATTGTAGAGGGATTGGGAAATCCGGACAGCTTCCTCAGCTCCTCACACGGTGCCGGACGCGCCATGAGCCGTTCCGAAGCAGTACGCCGCCTGTCATTGGAAAGAGAGATTGCCCGGCTTGAAGAGCAGAACATCGTACATGCCATCCGTGGCACCAAGGACCTGGAAGAGGCGGCAGGTGCCTACAAGAACATTGATGAGGTGATGGAGAATCAAACCGACCTGGTAAAGATACGCACCACCTTGTCGCCTATTGCAGTAATCAAGGGTTGATTCTTTTGACCCTCTTTGCACTCTCTTCACACTCTCAGCCCGCTCTCTTCACAATGCTCTTTGTGACTTTACATTTCCTCATACTTTCTTTGTGCGCCTTCACCCTACTTTCAGAACGTATCCTTTCTTCATCAGCGATTCAATCCTGATCGTAGGGTCGTTCTTCAAGGCGCGGCGCAAGTAGGTGATCTGTACATTCAGGGCGAGAGAGTTGGCATACGAAGAAGTTCCCCAAACGGCTTCCAGCAAGGTGTCCCGCGCTACAGCACAGTTGGGATGACGGGCAAGCAAGCGAAGGATATCTGCCTGGCGGGAGGTGATGAGCACCTTGTTGCTGCCTGTGCGGATTTCGTTCGTGCTGTAGTTGAAGACGGACTTGCCGAAGCGGTAGGTCTCTTCATCCACAGTATCGGACAACCGGGAGGCGAAGCGTTCGCGGATGCGGGCTATCAGTTCTTCGGGATAGAAAGGCTTGGCAAGGTAGTCGTTTGCCTTAAGCTGGAAACCTTGCAGGCGGTCGGCTTTGTCGCTACGGTCGGAAAGAAAGAAAATGAGAACGCGCTTGTCGGTCTCGCGGATGCGCTCGGCTACTTCGAAGCCATTGAAAAGGGGCATATTAATGTCGAGCAGCACCAAGTCGGGTTTGACGAGGGGAAACTGTTCGAGGGCTATTGCACCGTTTCCTGCATAGACCACTTCGTAGCCTTCTTTATCAAGAAAGCGTTTCAGAAGCATGGAGTACTTGAGGTCGTCGTCAGCGAAGAGTATCTTTAGTGGAGACATAGGGAATGGAAAATGAAAAGGTGAAAATGGAAAATTACTGGGGGAGGTAGATTTCGAGGGTGGTGCCTTTCCCGACCTGACTGGTCAGGGAGAGGGTACCCCGATGGGCTTCTACCAGTAGTTTGACGTAACTCAGGCCAAGGCCGATGCCGGGCAGTGCGGAACTGGACAGATGGCTACCGCGATAGAACTTGTCGAACACGCGACCTTGCTCGGAGGCGGGTATGCCGATGCCGTTGTCAGATACACGGATAAGCAGCTGATGGGGAGACAAGAGGCAATCGACAAGGATGTGTACCGAGGGACCGGAGTACTTCACAGAGTTCTCTATCAGGTTGCTGATGATATTGAAGAGGTGGACAGGGTCGGCTGTCACCAAGGTGGATTCGCTGAAGCGGGTTTCAAACGAGACGTCCTTGCCTTCGGGAGCATGATAGAGGCGGACAAGCTTTTCCACAGTCTCGCGGATGTCGAAGGTACGGACAGAGAGCGGGGTGTGTTCTTCGTCGGCACGGGTCATGTCGCGGAGCTTCGAGAGGTAGGCGGAGAGGTTGTCCAGCTCGGACAGGGAGTCGTGTATCACTTCGTCCATTGCCTGTTCGTCCGTCCGCAGGGACTTGTCGTTAAGAAAGGCGACGCACATCTTCAGGGTCTGGACGGGGCGTTTCAACTCGTGTATCATGGTGTTTACAAAGCTTTTCCGCAACTCGTCGATGCGGCGTTGCTTCAAGATGGTCTTTATCTGGAAGAGCAGGCAGAAGGTCAGCAGAAGTATCAGCAGGAAACTGCCTAACAGTTGCCAGCCCATGCGGAGCAGCAACATCGGCAGTGGCGGTCGAACCGTTATCCGTACCTGCTGCCAGCCTAAAGGATTATAGGGATAGACTATCTCCACTACGGGACGCAGACGGGAGCCGGCCAGCGTCACGGAGTCCGTCGTAACGAAGAGCGAGTCTTTCGGAGTGCAGAACTGCGTATCGAAAGAGATACCGGGCAACTTGACCGCCAGCACGGAGTCGAACCGTTGCAACGTGAAGGGCGCATCTACCTGGAGCTTGTACTTCTGCATCTCCTTCTCCATAGACCACCCTAATTCTTCCTTCGTACGAAAGTAGATGGAGTCTTTGTAAACCAGTGGAGAGGTGTCTCCCATCGATGCATCTCTCTTCCGGAGCCGTACTTTGATGTATTGGGCGTAAGAATAAACAGTCTTTTCCTGTCCGCTCAGTGAGTCAATCACCAGATCCCTGTAGCTGTTGGTTCCCCAAGAGACGGATGCCGAATCGGTAAATATCTTCTTGGGGCACAGTCCGCGCACGGAATCGTTTAGCACTGTGGCTTCCAACACGCGGGCACGCACTTCCTTCACCAGTTCTTCGTTCCTGTACTGGCACTGGTCCCACAGCCAGTACCCCTGCCCCGCCACAATCAGCATCATGGAGGCGAGGGACAATATCCAGATTACTTTTATCCGTTGTTCCATACTCTTTCTTTTCCGATTTCTCTGCCACAAAGGTAAACGTTTCTCTCTCAATAGGTACACGTGAGACCCTCTTTTTCCGGTGGAATAACATTTCAGTAATAACTTCCACCCGATGGAAAGGAATAAACCGAATAGCTTTGCAGCCGTAATCAGTAACCAACTCTCAAAAACAAGAACCGTTATGGGAACAAGAAAGATTTTATCCACTATGACAACAAGAAAGATCCTATCCGCCTGCCTCGCCGTCCTGCTGACGCCGCTCGCCGCGCAAGCCCAGTTCAATGTATTCATGCCCGAAAACTACGCCAAGCCGGACACCATCGGCAACCTGCAACTGCGCGTGCAGTACGAAACCCGTTTCTACCTGGACACCGTCAAGCAAGAGAAGCCACTGGAAGAGACCATGATACTGGAGGTGGGCAGCGGCGTATCGAAATTCTACAGCTACAGCAAGTACATCTGCGACTCCGTCTATAATGCCGACATTGCCAACAAGGCGTCGCAGGAGACCATCAACCGCCACCTGAACCAGTACGGCAACGCGCTCATGACCGAAATCATCTGCAAGGGTTTCCCTGCCGGACAGGTCATCACGCAAAACGCAGTGGCAGGCTGCAACCGGATCCGCTACGAAGAGAAGCTGGAGTTCCCCCGCTGGGAGCTGACCGAAGAGACCGACACGCTGCTGGGCATGGCCTGCCGGAAGGCGAAATGCGACTTCAAGGGAAGACACTGGACCGCATGGTTCACCGATGAAGTCGCCATCAGTGAAGGTCCCTGGAAGTTGGGCGGACTGCCCGGCCTCATCCTGAAAGCGAAAGACAACGAAGGGCATTATTGCTTCACCGCCAGCGGCATCGAGCTGTGTCACACCCGACGTCCGATTACCGCCGAACTGAAAAACTACGAGGCAGTCAGCCGAAAGCAGTACCGGAAAATACACGAACGCTACTACGACGACCCCATAGGCTTCATCCATAGTAGCCAACCGGGCGTCAGCATGACCGTGACGGACGGCAACGGAAACAAGATAAGGCCGAGGGGGATTCCCTCCAATCCGATAGAAAGGGAATAGCCTGCCCTGACGACACGGAGAAAGAAGCGGTTTGACACGGGGAAAAAACTTCATTCCTTCACTGACAAAACCCTATTCCCTCACTGAGAAAAGAGGGATGACTCAGGGAGAAAACTTCATCTCGCGGCGCGAGATATACATCTCAGCCCGCGAGATGTATATCTCACCAGCCGGGATGTACATCTCGCCAGCTGAGATGAAGTTTTCTCCCTGAGTCAAACAACTTTGCAAGCTGAGTGAAACAACTTTCCTCAGGGAGTCATCACGCTTCTTCACCTATCCATAACGAGAACTTAAAAACACACCTTGCACCTACGTTTAAAAAAACATTCAGATGAAACCATCCATCCACCTGTCCGGTACAACCGGCCACGCCCTCTTCATAACCTGTTGCCTACTGTCCCTCCTATGCCGCCCGCTGTCTGCCCAAGTATTGAGCGGCACAGTGACCGACGCTGAAACCCATCAGCCACTGGAAGCCGTCATGCTCTGCGTGATGCGCGAAAACAAAACGATAGATTATGCCCTGACCGACGCAAAAGGGCACTACAGCCTGCCATGGAAAAACTACAGCGGCACCTTGCAGCTCAGTGCCTCCCTATTAGGCTATAAACGGGAAGTGCGAAGCATCTCCGCCTCCGGCCGACAGGACTTCCGGCTAAGCCCCGAAGCCATCGTCTTGAAAGAGGTGCAGATACGCGGCGGACGCATCTACGGGCGCAAGGACACCGTGAGATACGACCTCTCGCAATTCGCCTCTTCCAAAGACGTGCACATCAAAGACGTACTGAAACGCCTGCCCGGCGTGGATGTAGAAGAGAGCGGGCAGGTGAAGTACAAAGGAAAGCCCATCGACCACTTCTTGGTGGAGGGCATGGACGTGACGGGCGGACGGTATAACCAGATGAACAACACGCTGAGTGCCAAAGCTGTGAAGAGTGCGGAAATCATGGAGAACTACCAGTCTGTGAAAGCCCTGAAAGATAAAATCAACTCCGACGAAGTGGCACTAAACCTGAAACTGGATCCGAAAGCGCGCGACCAATGGCTCGTCAACGCCCAACTCGGAGCAGGTTACAGCCAGGCGGACGGAGGAAGAGGTACGGATAACCTGCTTTGGGAAGGCTCCGCCAGTGCCCTCCAACTGGGCAAAGGCAAACAGAACCTGTACAGCTACAAGACAAACAACAAAGGCAAAGACCTCAGCAACGAACAAGCTTTGCTCATCAACCGGCAAAAAGAGGATATCCTTGTCTCCTCCCCTCTCTCCCAACCGGGCATCAGTGCTCCGCTCGAGAAGCAACGTCTTCTCTTCAACCGCACGCATACGCTGAACGGAAACCGCATGTACAAATGGAACGACAACCGCAGCTTGCGACTGCAAGCCGGATACACGCACGACGAAATCAGACAGGAACGCCGGAACACGCTCGCCTACTACCAGCCCGGCGACACCCTGCGCACGGACGAGACCTACCGCTACCGTCTGCTAAGCAACGCTGCTTATACGGAAGCCCACTACGAAGATAACAGCCCCAAGCACTACCTGAGCAACCGCCTCCAACTGGAAGGAAACATCGGAAACGGCACCTCGCAAGGCCTCCAGCAGAAGATACGGACCTCGGAACTGAAAGCCAGCAATCGCCTGCACCTGCTCCGCAACAAAGAACAGGAGACATGGGAAATCAATTCTACCGTGCAGTACACCCTGCTCCCCTCGTCACTGCAAGTAGCGGATCAGCGGGAGAAGTACCGTCGACAAAGCTTCTATGCCGACCATCATGCCAGCTACCTGCGCAAATATAATGGATTTACCCGACAATACCGTGCAGGTGTACAGGGAGAATGGGGTACCTTCACATCCTCGCCCGTGCAGCCGTCCGCACAACCGGACATGCAGCCGTCCGCCTGCACATCCAACCGTGCGTCCGATGTCTCCAGTCTGTCCGTCTATCTCTCCCCCTACTTGCAGCTGGAGCGGGGCAAGTGGCTGGGCAGCCTTACGCTTCCCTTCCGAGGGAAACGCTTCTTCGGACTGGGGGCGAATCGTCTCCTCTACTCCCCTTCCCTCTACCTGCGTTGTCAGGTGGATTATCACTGGAAGTTCAGCCTCTCTGCCAGTCTGAACCGCTCCGCCGGAACCGATGCCGACCTCTACTCCTCCTACCGGACGGACTACCGGACATGGTGGAACAACAACCGGATGCTCCCCGTCGCCCTCAGCCAGAACTATCGGATTTACGGAGAGTACAAGAATACCGTGCATGAGTTTTTCGTAACCGTCTCGCTCTCCCATCAACGCACGCAGCAGAACACCCTTTATGAACAGACCGTCACGCCGGACTCCATCGTCTATACGCGCCACCATCTAAAGAACCATACCGAGAACTGGTCACTCCACACCATGCTCTCCAAAGGCTTCTATGACTGGCACTTGAAAACCTCGCTGAACCTCATCCTCAGCCGCAACACCGGCAAGCAACTGACGAACAACCGCCTGCAAACCTACCGTTACGACTACCTGCAAGCGGAGCCCAAACTTATCTGGTTGCCCATGTCGGGCTTTGAAGCGGAATATCATGCCACATTGGGATATGGCGGCAGCAAGATAGGAAACGACACGCGGCTTACTCCGCTACTGAATCTTGTGCAACGCCTGCATCTCACATTCAGCATCGGCCGCGTAGACCTGCGTCTCTCCTGCGAACACTACCGGAACGACCTGGACGAGAATATGCGCCTCAACACCTTGTTTGCCGATGCCTCTTTCGTCTACAAAACCAAAAGATGGCGGTTTGAGGCCAGTCTGAACAACTTGTTCAACAAGAAAGAATATGGCTATACGACCTATTCCGCCACGCAAAGTAGCACATCGCGACTCGGCATCCGTTCACGGGAGGGGATGGTGACGGTAGGCAGACAGTTATAAAATGGAAAATGGAAAGGGGAAAATGGAAAATGGGAAGGAGAAATGAGAAGGGGAGGGAAGCGACAGGTGAAAGGCGGGAGGCTCTATCCGAGCATAAGCGCCGCATAGAGCAGTATTCCCACTATTGTCAACCCGCCTACCCATATCGGGGCATAGGCATGATGAAGCTCTTTCATCGTCTTATGCCTGCTCACCTTCATAAAAAGGAGATAAACCAGATACGCTGCCAACAAGCCGATCAGTGCACCCACCAGCAAGTCGCCCGGATAGTGTACGCCCAAGTAGATGCGCGAGTAACAAGTGAGCAGCGCCCAGCCCATGAAGAACACCGTAAGCCATCTCTTTCTGAAAAGGAAGCTGATGAAGAAAGCCAGCCCGAACGTATTGGCCGCATGACAGGAGGGGAAGCCATAACTTCCGCCACGGTATCCGTTGACAATGTGCACCATATCGGAAATCGGATTCTCCAGGTTGGCAGGACGAAGACGCCCTACGTACGGACGGATCAATGTCGCACCGGTCTGGTCGGCAAGGGTGATGACCAGCGCCACAGCAATCAGGCAGGATAAAGCTACTTTCCAATGAAAGTTGCGCAACATCACGTAGAATATGGAAACATACATAGGCACCCAAATCCATTTACCACTGTAAGTACTCATGAAATAATCGAAAAACGGACTGTGCATCCGATTGATGGAAAGAAATATATTGGTGTCTATGTTGATCAACTCATTCAAGACTTCTGACATCATGCCATTTCTTATTTTATCTGTTTGTTATATCTTTATGTCTTTATCTTTTTGCTATATCGTCGTACAACTTCTGCAAGTAGGCCTTTCCCGGAAGAAGGTTCTTCCCTTTCGCCGTACCTTCGTCCAGCACCGTAGCAGCGGCCTCACAATTGAATATCAACTGATCGTCCGGTGTCAGCATGCCGAAAAGGTCCGGCACCGTGAAGAAAGCGAAGTGAGGGGAAGCGGGATTCAGCATATCCTTGCTGAACGTGAACTGCTGATGGGGCAACCCCAATTGAGCCAGCAGCGTCGCAGCAATATCGTGCTGCGAACCATAGATGTCGATATGCCTCGGCGCAGCAATAGCACCGCCTATCAGCAGCAAGGGAATCTGATAACGCTCTATCGTCTGGTTATCCAGATATTCGGGATATGCCCCTACGTGGTCCGGAACCAACAGCATCACCGTATTCTCCCACTGCGGCAATTCGCGGAAACGCCTCACAAAGTCGCCCAAACAGCTGTCCGTATAGGCGAAAGCATTCAGGCGGTCGTTCGCCAAGCGGCGGTAAGGCACTTCAAAAGGTTCGTGGCTGCTGGAGGTCTGCAAAACCTTGAAGAAAGGACGCGCGTCCGCTGCGGAAGCATCTCCCGTATCTCCTGTAGCCTCAGCCTTCATATCCTCCAGCAGACGGTTGAAGACAAGATGGTCGTGCGCTCCCCACTTGCTCAAGCGCTCCGATACGGGGAAGTCTTCATCAGAAACGATAGCCTCGAAACCCGAAGAGATCAGATAGGAACGCATATTGGTGAAGTCGGCATCACCGCCGTAATAATATTGGGTCCGGTATCCGGCATCGCGCAGGCTGCCTGCAATGGCAGGAAGATGTTGTGTCTTGCGGGGATACTTCATGATGCTCGTAGTGGGCTGTGCGGGAAAACCGCTCAACACGGACACCAAGCCGCGGTCTGTGCGGAAGCTGTTGGCATAGAAGTTCGTGAAAAGTACGCCCTCTTTGGCCAGGCTGTCCATCTGGACGGCAATGTCCGGCTCTCCTCCCAAACTGGTCATCAACCGGGAAGAGAAACTCTCCAATATGACAAACAGCACATTCGGCCGCTCTGTCTTAAACAAGGACGTGCGCAACGTGTCGGGAACGGTTGCCATACTGTCTGCCACCATCGGGTCTACCAACGTCTTCATCAGTTCATCCGCCTGAGCGGCATCCATAAAGCGGTATTGCTTGGCAAAGTCTTTCTGCTTCGAGAGCGATTCCATCAGGCTGAATGCCGGATTGATAGCCGCATGGTTCAGACGTTGGTTGGAACTGAAATAGACTTTGCCCGTATTCATGGTAGAGACGGTGAAACCGCCACGGATGGGGATAAACAGCAATCCGGTCAGCAACAGCATCACGCCCGACACCGACAAACGGCGATAGGGCAACTTCATGCTTCGCCAGATACCCTTCTGTATCCACAGGAACAGGATATACAGCAACAAGGCATACAGCACCATCGCAAACACTCCTCCCGCCATCTGCCACACGCTGATGCTTGCCAACGCATCTTTAGGAGAGGAGAAGAAATAGAATATCGGTGTGGCATCCAGCCGGAATCCCCAATATTCATATAGCCCCAAATCGACCACGAAAATAACCGAAAGCAGAATGGAAACAAAAAGATAATATCCTCTCCAGATGCGGCGAAGCGTAGCGGAAAGCGTCCAGGCGGAAACGATGAAAAGCAATCCGGGAATAGCGGTCAGATATCCCGCCAATGAGAAGTCGAGAGGCAGACCGTTCCAAATAACCCGAAAGATATCTGTCCAGGCAGTTTCTGCATACAAAGCACTATAATAAAGTAAAAACAGCGGTTTCTGTAATATAAAGATGAAGACGAAAAGGAAATACGTCTTTATCCATCCTATAAGCTTTTCTTTCATCAGCCTTTTCTTATTGTATATTCATATTGAGCGCAAAAATAACTGTTTTATTCTATTCTACACCAATATTGTTCAAGAAAACCGTGAAAGATAGGCCTATAGGTACGTTTTTTAAAAGAGAGTTCCGTAGTTTACAAGAGATTTATTCAGCGGTTGCGCCTCAGGTACAGCCGATCCGTTATGGTAGCCGGAAGTTCCTCTTCGTAGTGGGTGACCATAATCAAGGTCTTGTCCCGACGGCGGCAGAAGGCTTCGATGATCTTCTTCACGCGGCGGCGGTTGTAAGTATCCAGGCCATGAAGCGGCTCGTCAAGAATCAGCAGTTCCGGGTCTTTCACGAAAGCGCGTGCCAAGAGCGCCAGGCGTTGTTCGCCACTGGAGAGTTGAAGGAAAGGCTTGTCCTTCAGGGAGGAGATACCGAAAACATCCATCCACCATTCGCAGATGGACATCTGTTCGGGCTTAGGACGCTTATATAAACCGATGCTGTCATGCAGTCCGGAAGCTACGATTTCAATCGTCGGCAGGTTCTTCAGATAGGCACGATGCATCTCAGGACTGACATAGCCGATGTGTTTCTTTATCTCCCAGATACTCTCGCCCGTACCCCGCTTCCTTCCGAACAGGCTGATATCGCAGGCATACGACTGGGGATTATCGGCACAGACCAAACTGAGCAGGGTTGATTTTCCCGCACCGTTTTCGCCGCCCAACGCCCATTTCTGCCCACGCATTACCGTCCAGTCCAACTCTTTCAGTATGGTACGGTCGCCATAGCGGATACTGACCTTATTCAGTTTCACGACTTCGTCGGAAACGTAGTTGGTGTTTTCGTAAGGCAAACTGATGATGCGCTGCTGCAAGTCCTCGGGAACGGGAACATCCGAGTTGCGGAAAATAGCTAAATAGGGGTCGCGCTCCATCATCTGCCCCACCGTGAGATTGGCTACCGGCAACACCTTATTTATATAAGCAGGAATGTCATCCATCATCGAGAGCACAAGAACCAGTTGCACGGCAGAACGTTTCGACAAGTCTTCCAGCAACTTATTCAGCAGTTCGCGGGTCTGTGCATCCAGCCCGATGAAGGGATTGTCCATGATCAGTATGCGCGGAGAAGTCAGCAGGGCTTTTGCCAACTGGAACTTGCGCAACTCTCCACTGGAGAGCAGGATCATGGGTTTGTCCAACATCGGCTCAAGGTGGAACAGGTCGAACAAGTCCTGCCGCAACGCTTCGTCTTTCACTTCGCCAAGCATCTCCCTGACCGAAGGTACATCCTCCTGGTCGTGCGTGTTCCAGCGCTGTTGATAATAGTAATTGGCATCGGCAGAACCGTACGTATCGCGAAATGCGATATACTTGATGTTATCGTAGACCATCGGCGAAACGGACGGAGAGAAGTCGTAATCCAAGGAACCTTCCTTCAGCGGATATTTGCCTGTCAGCATATCTACCAAAAGAGTTTTGCCGGCACCGTTCGGCCCGACAATGGCAATGTGTTCATCGGCCGGAAAAGAGACCGAAACGGGAGCCGCCAAACGAACCTGCGGATTGCGGACCACGGCTCCCGAGAGACGTATCGTATAGGATTGCATCATTGGAAATGGATTTATTTGAAGGAGTTACCTAGAGTTAAAAGGAGTTATAATTACAACAACTTATTTCCAGATAATCAAAGCCGACTGTGCCGGAACAATCACTTCCGGACCGTACAGTGTCCCTAATCCGCCTTCGCTGATGAAGCCATCCTTACAGACCACGGTATATTTGCCTTCGGGAACAGTCAGTCTGGCATTCTCCTTGCGCGAGTTCAGCACGACGATGATATCCTCCCAAGCATCGCCATTGGCATTCTCTTTCAGGCGATAGGCTATCAGGTTGCTGCCCTCCACCGGAAGAAATTCCAGATGCTTACGCACCAAGCCGGCATCACCCATGCGGAAAGCAGGATGATTCTTGCGCAACTGTATCAATCCTTTATAATAAGCAAACACATCCGCGTGTTCCGCCTTGCGCTTCCAGTCGATGGCATTGATGGAATCGGGGCTGTTATAACTATTGTGAACGCCCTTCTTGTCGCGCATCACTTCTTCACCGGCATAGATAAAAGGGATGCCTTGCGAGGTGAATACGGCAGTTTGTGCCAGTTTGTCCAACCTTGCCAGCTCCTGCGGGGTAATGCCCGGAACACTTGCCTTCAACCGGTCTACCAGACACATGTCATCGTGGCAAGAGACATAACTGATCATCTGCGTAGGCTGCTCTGCCCACGAAGCTTTACTGTAATTCACCGAATCATTGTCCACCTGCGGATGCTTGACGGCACCTACGATGCCAAACTTAATGCTCTCTTCACCACCCGGAATGCCTGCAAGGAAAGCCCCCTGACGATTATCATTGAACGGACCACGTAAAGCGTCACGCATTTCGTCGGAGAAAGCGGCAATGCCCGGCATGCGATAGATGTTGGCTTTCATTGCCAAAGAGTCTTCCGGCATCTGAGGCGCTTTGGCTGCCCAGCCTTCACCGTAGATGATGATGCTCGGATCGACTGCCGTGACTGCCGTACGGATTTCGTTCATGGTTGCGATGTCGTGAATGCCCATCAGGTCGAAGCGGAAGCCGTCCAGATGATATTCGTTGAGCCAGTAGAGAACGGATTCTTTCATGTATTTCCGCATCATGGGGCGGTTGCTTGCCGTCTCGTTACCGCAGGCGGAGCCGTCGGCAAAGCTGCCATCGGACATCTGGCGGTAGAAATATCCGGGTACTGTACGCTCAAAGTTGCTTTCGGTGGTATTGAACGTGTGGTTGTAGACTACATCAAGCACTACACGGATGCCAGCCTTGTGCAAGGCCTGCACCATCTGTTTGAACTCCCGGATACGGACAGCCGGGTCGTATGGGTCGGTGGAATAGGAACCGTCGGGGACGTTGTAGTTTTGCGGGTCATAGCCCCAATTGTATCTGTTTTCATCCAACTTGGTTTCATCCACGGAAGCGTAGTCGTAGGAGGGCAGAATGTGTACGTGCGTCACTCCCAGTTCTTTCAAATGGTCAATGCCTGTCGCCAACTGTTCGGGACTTAGGGTTCCTTCTTCGGTCAGCGCAAGATATTTGCCTTTGTTCCGAATGCCCGACGAAGGGTCTACGGAGAAATCGCGATGGTGCATCTCATAGATGACTGCATCTGCCGGAGAAGCCAGCGCGGGCCGTTTGTCGTCTGCCCATCCTTCGGGGTCAGTTGTTCTCATGTCGAGGATGGCGGCACGCTTCCCGTTCACTCCCACGGCCTTGGCGTTGATGCCCGGGGTGTCTCCCAGCCAGCGTTCGTTGATCTTCACGTTGAATGTATAGAATTTCCCCAGCAGGTCCTTTTCCACTTTGGCGGTCCAGGTTCCTTCTGTATCGGGAATCATGGAAATGGTCTCGTATGCATGGCCTCCTTCGCCGGCGTCGAACAGCATCAGGCGCACTTCGTCGGCAGTGGGTGCCCACAACGTGAAATGAGTGGCCTCGGGGGTATACTCCATTTCAGTCAGACTGCCCGAACGGACGGGATACAGTTCATAAGATGTGTACTCTTTCTTTGCAGGAGTACAGCCGGTCACTGTAGCGGCTGCCACTCCGATCAGGGCAAGTTCATTCAGATTCATGATATTTAGTTTACTAATTAATGTTCGGCTACGGGTTGATTACTGTTCTGTTACGGGTTGATTACTGTTCTGTTACGAGTTAATTACTGTTCTATTACAAGTTAATTACTGTTCTATTACGAGTTGACTAACGTTCGGCTACAGGTAGCTATCAATTTATTTTTTCACTTTATCGGGATTCTTGGCAATGAAATCCTTCCATCCGCGATATCCCTTCTCGACGGCGGGACGCCCCATTTGCAGGAAGTGGCAATAGGCGGCGGCGAGTCCGTCGGTGGCATCCATGAAGGTGGGCATGTCTTCTTTGGCAAAGTGCAGGAGGCGCTGGAGCATGTCCGCCACCTGTTCTTTGGAGGCTTGCCCGTTTCCGGTGATGGCCATCTTTATCTTCAGGGGGGCATATTCGGTGATGGGTATGTCCCTGCTGAGGGCAGCTGCCATTGCCACGCCTTGCGCGCGTCCCAGTTTCAACATCGACTGCACGTTTTTTCCGAAGAAAGGGGCTTCGATGGCCAGTTCATCGGGCAGGTAGCTTTCGATGATGCTTAATACACGCTCGTGTATGTGGCGCAGTTTCAGGTAGTGGTCGCCGAACTTGCGCAGGTCGATGATTCCCATTGCTATCATTTCGGGCTTTGTTCCTTGCACGCGCAGGATGCCGTAACCCATGATGTTTGTACCGGGGTCGATGCCCAGGATTATTTTTTCCTTAACCGGCTGTATCACTCTATCACCTCCATCAGGGTAGGAAAACCTACGACTTTATCCTTGAATATTTTCAACAGTTCTTCGTTCAGTCGGACTCCCTGTCCCATGTGCCAGCGGTGGAGTATGGCTGAGCTTTCCACTTCAAACTGAAGTGAATAGCAGGTGCTTCCTTCTTCACGATGGCTCAGTACGCGAACGAGGCGCGGCGCGCGCAACAGGCCGTTTTTTTCTACTTCGGGGAGATAAAATTCCTTTATCCAAATCAGGAAGTTATCTTCCTGTTCTTCTTCTACTTGATAGGTTGTATTATAAATCAGCATATTTTTCTTTCACTTTATTTCGCAAACATAGCAATTATTTCAGAATAATGCATTATATTTGCACCATCAAAATAGGGGAAATATCGCAAACGTTAGCAAACGGGGCGTTAGCTCATCTGGCTAGAGCGCGACACTGGCAGTGTCGAGGTGACCGGTTCGAGTCCGGTACGCTCCACATAAGAGCTGTTAACTATTGATTAGTTAGCGGCTTTCTTTTTTAAGGGACAATCATACCATAGACTTCTCTTAATCCCTTCACTTTATACAATGTCGGTTATGAACAGTTACATATTCCTTGATAACGTCCGCTTTTTTGCCTACCACGGCGTAGGCGAGCAAGAGCGCGAAGTGGGCAATGAGTTTATTATCAGCCTGAGACTGAAAGTAGATATCACCCTTGCTGCCGAAACGGACAACGTGGCGCATACCGTAAGTTATGCCGATGTCTACGAAAATGTAAAGGCAGAGATGGAGATTCCTTCCGCCTTGTTGGAGCATGTTTGCGGACGTATCGTAAAACGCTTGTTCCGCACATTCCCTGCCATAGAGGGCATCGAACTGAAACTATCCAAACGAAATCCACCAATGGGCGCGGATGTGGATGCCGCCGGAGTGGAAGTGCACTGCGAGAGGCAAGGAAAAGGATAGTTATAATTGCTTTATAATTGTCTCATAATTGCTTTATAATTATCTTATTATTGCTTTATAATTATCTTATTATTGTCTCATAGTTGCGAGAAGTATTTTCTCCCCCGACAGTAATATTCCAGCAAGATACTGCTTTTCGTCCGTTCCGGTATCACGTGGAGGGAAGTCTCTTTCAGGTTCGTTTTGCGGGCCGGAGCGAAAGAAGAACGCAGCAAACGGTACTCCCGCCGGGCACGAATCACCGCCGACGCATTGGAGAATTGGAATTTGAGCAAGAAGACAAACGCCGCCACATAGTCGAGGAAAGCACGCACTCGCATCACCGGAACCAACTCTTCCGACGGTAAGTTCTTATAAAGCATAATCAGATTATTGCGGAAATTGAGGAAAGTCTTGCGGGGATTCTCCTTCTTCAGCGTGGCACCGCCCACATGATAGACCACACTCTGAGGCACACACACTATTTGCCTGCCCCGCGCACGAAGCCGCCAGCACAGGTCGATCTCCTCCATGTGGGCAAAAAAGCGCCCGTCCAACCCACCGGCACGGCGATAGTCGTGCAGACGGACAAACAATGCCGCCCCCGTAGCCCAAAACACGGAAACAACGTCATCATACTGTCCCGCGTCTCGCTCTACCACACCCATTATCCTGCCGCGGCAATATGGATAGCCATAGCGATCGAGAAAACCACCCGCCGCTCCGGCATATTCAAACATCTCGCGCTGCCGCCAACTGAGAATCTTCGGCTGGCATGCCGCCACCTCGGGATGTATATCCATATAACCTACTAAAGGTTCCAACCAATGTTCCGTCACCTCCACATCCGAATTGAGAAGAACCACATATTCCGCCTCAATCGCCTGAAGAGCCAAATTATAGCCATCAGCAAAGCCGTGGTTCTCTTTCAGCAGCACCAGACGCACGGAAGGAAAGTCGCGGCGGAGCATCTCTACCGAAGCATCCGTCGACCCATTGTCCGCCACGTACACCACCGCCCCGTCCGCCTCGGAGAAGCGTACCACTGAGGGAAGAAACGAACGGAGCATATCGCATCCGTTCCAGTTCAATATGACAACTGCTACTTTATCCATGCCGTTTTACATTCTATCCATGCCGTTTTACGCTCTCCCGGGTAAGTTTCCAACGCTTGTGCGACCAGAACCAATAGGCAGGCTCGCGCCGGATGGTCTGCTCCAAGCGGCGGGCAAACAGTTCGGTTATCTCTCCGTCGGCGGTCTGCTTCGGATTTTCGGTCAGCAGGTCGAAGTATGCCTTGCAGTATCCCCTCCCCTTCTTCTCCAGCTCGCAATAGAAAACGGGATAATCCATCATCTTGGCTATGCGTTCGCCGCCATCCATGAAGACCGTGTCCTGATTCAGGAAAGTGGTCCAGTAGTGTGCTTCGCTAAGGTTGGGAGACTGGTCGGTGATCAGCCCTATCGCTACCCGCTTGCCGTCACGACGCAATCTGATTACTTCGCGGGCAGTAGAATGTTTCGGTACGTTGTAACCACCGTGACGCGAACGGATAAGCTTGAACATCTCGTCGAGATATTTATTCCGTAGCGGTTTATATACTTGCACCGGGATATCTCCGGGGTTCATGATTGCCCCCATACCCGTCAGCCACTCAAAGTCGGCATAATGAGGAATGAGTATGACGATGCCCCCATGTTTCTCGATCATTGCCAGATACTCTTCCGTATTCCCATACTCCATACGACGGGAAAGGTCTTCGAACGACATACGCATCATCTTGACCTCTTCCACCATGTAATCGCAGATGTAGTGGTAGAACTTGCGCTCAATCCGGCGCAGTTCGTCCTGCGACTTCTCGGGAAAAGAGTTGCTCAGATTCCTGCGGACTACCTTCCGACGATAATGCACGACGTGGCGCATCAGGAAGCAAAGCCCGTCGGACAAGATATAAAGTGCCCGAAAAGGAAGCAAAGCCACGAACCACATGCCCGCGTAGGTCAGCCAATAGATAAGTTTTGATTTCATACTTCTTATACCTATTATATAAGGATTCCTGATTTATATAAGAATTCCTGCCAGATCATAAAAGAGTCCCGAGCAGAGCCGTCCCATCTTCATTAAAATCACCCAAGCGAACGGAACGTACACAGTTATCCAGTTCGTTGCGACGCGGAAGCTCAACCCGGATATAGTTGGGGGTGAAACCATGCATAGGCATGCCCGGCTTGGAGTGTTCTAGCAATACTGGCATCGTCTGTCCGACGTGGCGGGCATAGAACGCATGTGTCTTCTCGTCCGAAAGTTTCAGCAGGCACTGGCTACGACGATGTTTCTCTTCAGGAGACACCACATGATCTATCTTCAAAGCCTGCGTGCCCGGACGTTCGGAATAGCTGAAGACATGCAGTTGGGTGACGTCCAACCCACGGATAAACTCGTATGCCTGCCCGAAGTATTCATCCGTTTCGCCACGCGTACCCACGATGACGTCTACACCGATAAAGGCATCGGGCATCACCTCTTTCACCTTCCGCACCTTAGCGGCAAAAAGCGCCGTATCGTAACGGCGGCGCATCAGTTTCAGCACTTCGTCGCTACCTGACTGCAACGGGATATGGAAGTGGGGCATGAAGCTGCGCGAGCGTGCCACGAACTCGATGATTTCATCGGTCAGCAGATTCGGTTCTATCGAAGAGATGCGATAACGCTCTATTCCTTCCACTTCATCCAGTGCTCTCACCAGGTCGAAGAAACTCTCTCCGGTACTCTTTCCGAAATCGCCGATATTGACACCGGTCAATACAATCTCCTTACCACCCTCTGCCGCCACCTGACGTGCCTGCTCCACCATCGAAGCCACCGTACCGTTACGGCTCCGCCCACGAGCAAAGGGAATCGTGCAATAAGAACAGAAGTAGTCGCAACCGTCCTGCACCTTCAGGAAGTATCGGGTACGGTCGCCGCACGAACAGGAGGGTGCAAACGAATGAATGTCTTTCAGCGCCGAAGTATAGGCTTCTCCCGACTCACGCTTCTGCAAGTCGCCCAGGTATTGCAACAAGTCTTTCTTCTGTTCCGCACCGAGCACCACGTCCACTCCCTCTATCTTTGCCACAGCATCGGGTTTCAGTTGGGCATAGCAACCAGTCACCACAACGAAAGCTCCCGGATGCTGCTTCACCAGACGGTGGATGGCCTGGCGACACTTCTTGTCCGCAACCTCCGTCACCGAACAGGTATTCACTACACAAATGTCCGCTTTCTCCCCTTTCCGTGCCGTACGCACGCCCGCTTCACGCAGTATCTTGCCAATCGTAGAGGTTTCGGAGAAATTCAGCTTACATCCCAATGTATAGTAAACTGCTGTCTTATCTTGAAATACAGTGGTATCAATCATACTATCTAAAATACATTTTCGGGAACAAAGTTACATATAATTCTTATATTTTTCCTATTTTTGCGGAATTCATCAACATTCGTGCAATGATACAAGAGAACTTTATCAAACTCTACGAGCAGAGTTTCCGTGAAAATTGGGACCTTCCCTGCTACACCGATTATGGTGAAGATGAAAGTTACACCTACGGTCAAGTGGCGCAAGAAATCGCCAAGTTACATCTGTTATTCAAACACTGCAGCCTGCGCCGCGGCGACAAAATAGCCGTCATAGGCAAGAATAACTCCCGCTGGTGCATTGCCTACATGACCACAGTCACGTATGGTGCCATCGTAGTCCCTATACTCCAAGATTTCAACCCAAACGACGTACACCATATTGTCAACCACTCCGAATCCGTATTCCTCTTCACCAGCGATTCCATCTGGGAGCAATTGGAAGAAGAACGTCTCTCCGGACTGCGTGCCGTGTTTTCCCTCACCGATTTCCGCTGCCTGCACCAACGCGACGGGGAAACCATCAACCGTTTCCTGAAACATATAGATGAGGAGATGCATGAAAACTATCCGAAAGATTTCCGCCGGGAAGATATCGAATACACCACCCTGTCCAATGACAAAGTAATGCTGCTGAATTACACTTCGGGTACTACAGGTTTCAGCAAAGGTGTCATGCTGACGGGAAACAACCTTGCAGGAAATGTCACCTTCGGCATCCGTACCGGACTGTTGAAGAAAGGAGACAAGGTGCTCTCTTTCCTACCATTGGCGCATGCTTACGGTTGTGCTTTCGATTTCCTGACAGCCACTGCCGTAGGTACTCATGTCACCCTGTTAGGCAAGGCGCCTTCTCCCAAGATTCTGATGAAGGCGTTCGAAGAGGTGAAGCCCAGTCTGATTATCACCGTACCCCTTGTCATCGAGAAGATATACAAGAACATCATCCAGCCCATCATCAACAAGAAAGCTATGAAATGGGCGCTCAGCATCCCATTGCTCGACGGACAGATATACGGACAAATCCGCAAAAAGCTGATCGATGCCTTGGGCGGACGTTTCAAGGAAGTCATTATCGGTGGTGCTGCCATGAATCCGGAAGTGGAAGAATTCTTCCATCGCATCAAGTTCCCATTCACCATCGGCTACGGTATGACGGAATGCGCCCCTCTTATCAGCTATGCCCCGTGGAATGAGTTTGTGACGACTTCCTCCGGCCGCATACTCGACATCATGGAAGCACGCATCTACAAGGAGAATCCGGAAGCGGAAATCGGCGAGATACAGGTGAGAGGCGAGAATGTCATGGTGGGCTACTACAAAAATCCCGAAGCCACCAAAGAAGCCTTCACCGAAGATGGCTGGTTGCGCACCGGCGATTTAGGGAAACTGGACAAAGACAACAACCTCTATATCCGTGGTCGTAACAAAACCATGATATTGAGTTCCAACGGTCAGAATATCTTCCCCGAAGAGATAGAAGCCCGTCTCAACAATCTGCCGTTCGTGATAGAAAGCCTTGTCATCGAACGGAACAAGCGACTGATAGCCTTAGTCTATGCCGACTATGAGGCACTGGATTCGCTTGGGCTGAACCAACCGGAAAATATCAAAACCATCATGGACGAAAATCTGAAGAACCTAAATAGCAGTGTAGCCAATTATGAAAGGGTAAGCCAGATCCAGCTTTATCCGACCGAATTCGAAAAGACCCCTAAACGCAGCATCAAACGATACTTATATAACAGTATTGCAGAAGATTAGTATGCTGTAGAACATAAGAAAAAAGCCGAGTTCAAAAAAAAGTATAAAAAAAAGTTAGTGTTTGGAGAACAACGTATTAAAAAAGTACATACCTTTGCATCGTTTTAATAAAGCAATTGATTGTATTACGTTTTTTAAAAGCAAAGAAAATGAAAAAATTAGTTTTGATGGCTGCAGCTATCGTAGCAGTATCTTTCGCATCTTGTGGTAACAAAGCAGCTAACGCTGACCAAGCAGCTGCAACAGAAACAGAAGTAACTGTAGAAGAAGAAGTAGTAGCTCCGGCTGACAGCGCAGTTGTAGCTGAAGCAAACGATTCTTTGGCAGTTGATAGCGCAGCAGTTGTAGCTGAATAATCCAATTCTGCACATCATTAGAGAGAATTGAAAGTCTGACGCGCACAAAGCGCGGACAGACTTTTTTTATACCCTGTCATATCCACTCTTCCTCCCTCCCAATGTTCTTTTTCGTCTCACGGAGCAAATAAAATCGTCTCGCAAGACGAAAAAAATCATCTCATGAAACGGATTTTTTCGTCTCACGGGATGAAATTATTCGTTTCACGAGATGAAATTATCAGTCTTGTGAAGCAAATATCATAGTCCGCTTCAATACAATCCCCCATCCCGTAGCGGACACAGTCAACAGCAGTACAAACAAAAAAAGTCCGGTTTCCTTTCGAAAACCGGACTTTCTTGTGAAATTAACAATAAATTACTCTGCCTCAGCTACAACCTCGAAAGGTATTTCAACTGAAACTTCTTTATGCAATTTTACGACAGCTTTGTACTGACCAACTTCCTTCACAGCGTCTTTTACAACGATGATCTTACGGTCAATTTCATGACCCAACTTAGCCAGTTCTTCTGCAATCTGAATATTGCCAACTGAGCCGAAGATAGTACCCGTAGAGCTAACTTTAGTAGCGATCTTCAAAGATACACCCTCCAACTTAGCAGCCAATTCTTCTGCATCCTTCTTGATCTTCTCCAACTTGTGAGCGCGTTGCTTCAAGTCTTCAGCCAACATTTTCTTTGCAGCAGGAGAAGCAATCACAGCTTTACCTGTCGGGATGAGGTAGTTACGGCCATAGCCAGACTTAACGGTTACGATATCATTCTTATAACCTAAATTTACTACGTCTTCTTTCAATATAATTTCCATACTGTCCTCCTCCTTATTTATTTCATCATGTCAGTTACATAGGGCAATAAAGCCAAGTGACGGGCTCTCTTCACAGCTTGAGCTACACGACGTTGGAACTTCAAAGAAGTACCAGTGATGCGACGCGGAAGGATCTTACCCTGCTCATTCAAGAATTTCTTCAAGAATTCGGGATCCTTATAATCAATGTACTTAATACCACTCTTTTTGAAACGGCAGTATTTTTTCTTCTTAACGTCCACTGAGGGCGGAGTTAAATATCTGATTTCTGATTGAACTTGTTGTGCCATGATTAATCCTCCTTTTTAGTTGATTTAACACTTCTTCTCTTCGCAGCATATTCAGCAGCGTACTTGTCTTGCTTGAAAGTCAAGAAACGGATAACGCGCTCGTCACGACGGAAGTTTACTTCTAACTTCTCAATTACAGTCGGTTCTGCATTGAACTCAATCAGCTGATAGAAACCTGTAGACTTTTTCTGGATAGGATAAGCCAGTTTCTTCAGTCCCCAGTTTTCTTCATTTACGATCTCGGCACCTTCTGCAGTCAGAATGCCTTTGAATTTCTCTACCGCTTCCTTCATCTGTACATCAGACAAAACGGGAGTTAAAATGAAAACGGTTTCGTATTGATTCATACTTGTTTAATTAATGAATTAATAATTCGTTTAAAATTTTGCGGTGCAAAGGTAGGAATTTTATTTTGTTCCACAAACATTTAATGTTTTTTTGTGTGTGGGGATAGGATTTATCGCGGAAGAGACTTACCTTTGCAAGGTTGTTTAAACAATAATTTCATGATAGAGCAATTTAACTTTGATATCCGATTGATTTTTGCCATACTGAATGGTAAAGTGTCTGCTGCCATCAACCGGAAACTGTCCCGCAACTTCCGCCTAAATGGTTTGGAGATTACTCCGGAGCAGTGGACGGTACTCATCTTTCTGTGGGAAAAGGACGGTGTGACGCAACAAGAGTTGTGTAATGCAACCTTCAAGGACAAACCCAGCATGACACGACTCATCGACAATATGGAACGCCAGCACTTAGTCGTCCGCATCTCCGACAAAAGAGACCGACGCACCAACCTGATCCATCTTACCAAAGACGGGAAAGAATTGGAAGAACGCGCACGCGGCCTTGCCAACCAAACCCTGCAAGAGGCACTGTACGGCGTCACTGCGGAAGAGTTGGATATCAGTCAGGAGGTGCTGAGAAAGATATTCGTTAATACAAAAGACTAAAACAATAGAAGCAACCGAGAAAACGGAAACAGGATGAAGGCAGAAATTTAAGCAAAAGAGAGGAAATACAGCCATACTTTTGCTCCTATATTTCCCCATTCTTCATTAAAATAGAGTTTTTTTTCAAAAATAATTTCGCTTGTTAAAGAATTATGCTTTTCTTTGTGACAAGAATACAATAATCTAATTAAAATACACACGCATGAAAGGTTTATTAAAAAATCTGGGCTTGATATTAGTCTTGGTAGGAGCAATAATTCTGGTTGTATGTTCTTTCACCGGTAATGTTAACGACAACGCCATCTTAGGAACTTCAGCAGTTCTGATGGTAGTGGGATTGATCTCATACATTGTCATCAACAAAAAGATAGCAGACTAATATCGGAAAAAGAATAAAAAAGGCGGTCGTTGCAATAACGACCGCCTTTTTTATTCTTTATTCCAGCGGAATGATTGTCCGGAGCTTATCAAGACTCCGGTTCCGGCGTGATCAGTTTATACCCTTTTCCGTGGATGTTGATGATCTCAATAGAAGGATCTTCTTTCAGGTGCTTGCGCAGTTTGGTGATATACACATCCATACTGCGGGCATTGAAATAATTGTCATCAATCCAAATCGTTTTCAGGGCAAAGTCGCGTTGCAGGATTTCGTTGGCATGAGCACAAAGCAATCCCAGCAATTCAGACTCTTTGGTAGTCAGCTTCGTTTGCTTTTCAGGCGTAGAAAGAATCTGTTTCTGCGTGTCGAAAGTAAACATACCGATCTTATAGATATTGCTCTCCTTATTCTTCTTGCCACGCACACGTCTCAGGATGGCCTCAATTCTGAAGGTCAGCTCTTCCATGCTGAACGGCTTGGTGATGTAATCATCCGCACCAATTTTGAAACCTTCCAGAATATCATCTTTCAGCGTCTTTGCCGTCAAGAAGATAATAGGAATTTCAGCATTGGCGGCACGCACTTCCTGTGCCAGCGTGAAACCGTCTTTCTTCGGCATCATCACATCAAATACACACAAATCATATTTGTTCTTCAGAAAAGCCTTGTAACCGGCTTCCCCATCAGGATATAACTCGGCAGAATAACCTTTTGCCTGTAAATATTCTCTTAAAAGCATGCCAAGATTCTCATCATCTTCGCACAATAAAATACGCAATTTCTCGTCCATATCATTATTTTTTAAGTAAAGGTAATGCTATAATAAATTTAGTTCCCACATTCAGTTCACTTTCGGCGCGGATGGTTCCTTTATGGTCCGTGATGATCTTCTTCACGTACGAAAGTCCCAGTCCGAATCCTTTGACGTCGTGCAGATTACCTGTATGCACGCGATAGAACTTCTCGAATATCTTTTTCAAGTTTTCTTTCTTAATGCCGATGCCGTTGTCCTGGATAGAGATCATCAGCTTGCCCGGTTCGTTCCAGGTTTTCACTTTCAGTTCCAGATCCAAATCCGGCCTCTTATACTTCACCGCATTGTCCATCAGATTGAATATCACATTCGTGAGATGCATCTCATCTGCAAAGACAATCGGGTCTGTCGCGTTCAGTTCCGATTCGATGTTGCCGTTATAACGCTCCACTTTCAGGGCAAACGTGTTGATAACACCCGTAATCAGTTCGTTGGCATCCAGCTCTTTCATTTTCAGCGTGGCCCGTTGCCTGTCGAACATAGACATCTGCAACACTTTCTCTACCTGGAACCTCAATCGCTTGGTTTCATCGTTAATCACCGTCGATATATGCTGGAACATGGCTGGCGACTTACCCACCGCCGGGTCCTTCAGCATCTGTGCGGCCAACGAAATCGTTGATATCGGTGTCTTAAACTCGTGTGTCATGTTGTTTATGAAGTCATTCTTCATCTCCGTCAACTTCTTCTGGCGGAATACGATATAAATCGTAAAGATGAATGTGATCAGCAATACAAAGGTGAATATCATCGACGGTATCATGAAACTGACCGAATCGAAAATATAATCCCTTTTACCTGGGAAGTGTATCTTCACCATACTCATACGTGCCGGAGGATCGTTCAGAAACAAGGGTTGGGTATAAGAGTTCTCGCTTCCTTCGTCCACATAATCCGCACAGCGGTACACCTCGCGTCCATCGCGATCAATCACCTTGAAGTGATACTTCAAATCGATACCATTATCCACCAACCCCGACTTCAGATGCTGGTCCAGGTTCTTGAAGTTCACGCGTTCTTCAAGCGGCTTATTGCTTGCCTTATACACCATCTGCAGGGCCACCTCATCCAGCAAGGTGCGTTGATACAGATAGCGGTTTCTCACCAAGTCCGCCATCGAGCGGGCTGTCTGAGGTATCGTCTTGACCCCATGCTTGCGCGAAATCATCACACGGGGCAACTCAGTATGCGTGTTGGTTATCGTCCGCAACTCCATCACCGGATACTTGGAGCCATCGGGCGATGTGGCTGTAAACTGTTCGATATGCACCACCGACTTGCCCTGTTCCCAAGCCTTCTTTTCCGTTTCGGAGATATCCTCACGCAACCAACGCGCGACTTCTTCGGATTCTACTTCCTTCGAAGCGGCCATCAGCCCACGCTTGACACCTTCATCAAATTGCTCGTTACGCATCTTCACCATCTTCTCAATGTAGCTGATTTGCAGATACAGCAGACTGAGGAAAGATAGTCCCATAACGATGCCTAATATCCATATAGTTGACTTTTTCATAGTCACAAAATTAACACTCACTAATTAACATTCCTAACCTATTAACCTGATTTAACCGCGAGTTCTCGTAAATTAACCGAAAGCTGTTTTCAAGTCGCATTACAAGCATTATAACAAAACCGAACGGCTTTGGTTTGCAAAATTAATAAAAAATTAAATATCCGCATTCACATTTGCCATCATTCTTAACCACTGTTAATAAAAAAGCCATTTCCCCCTCATTTCGAGAGAGAAACGGCTTTAACAAATTATAAAAACAGACAAAGTGAACTATCTTATTCTTCGGTTTGCTTGGCTTCAAACTCTTTGATGAGTTTGTCTTGTACGTCGCTGGGAACAAGTTCGTAGCTGGCAAACTTCATGATGAACGAGGCGCGTCCGCCCGTCAGGGAACTCAATGCTGTGGAGTAGGACGACATTTCCTTCAAAGGCACTTTGGCAATCAGTTTTTCATAACCGGCTTCGCTGCTCATACCCATAATCATGGCGCGACGTCCTTGCAAGTCGCTCATCACATCGCCCATTCTATCGGATGGCACGAAAACTTCTACATCGTATATCGGTTCCAGAATTTTTGGTCCGGCGTTCTTGAATGCTTCGCTGAATGCGTTGCGTCCTGCCAGCATGAAAGAGATTTCATTGGAGTCTACGGGATGCATCTTGCCGTCATACACTATCACACGCACATCACGGGCATACGAGCCTGTCAGCGGGCCTTGTTCCATGCGGGACATGATACCCTTCAGGATGGCAGGCATGAAACGGGCATCAATCGAACCGCCCACAATGCTGTTGATGAATACCAACTTGCCACCCCATTCCAAGGGGATCTCTTCGGTACCTTTCACATTGACCTTAAATTCCTGACCACCGAACTTGTAGGTATCGGGCAACGGCATGCCTTCATAGTAGGACTCTACGATGAGATGCACCTCACCGAACTGACCCGCACCACCCGACTGCTTCTTATGGCGATAGTCGGCACGCGCAGCCTTCGTAATCGTTTCACGATAAGGAATTCGCGGCTCCTCGAACTTGATTTGCAGTTTCTCATTATTTTCCAGACGCCACTTCAGTGTACGCAGGTGGAATTCACCTTGTCCGTGGACGATGGTCTGGCGCAACTCTTTGGACTGCTCCACTACCCATGTCGGGTCTTCCTCGCGCATGCGGTTGAGCACAACCATCATCTTCTCCGTATCGGCTTCGTTCAGCGGCTTGATAGCGCGGGAATATTTGGAGTTCGGATATTTAATGAAGTTGAAGCGATGTTCGGCACCTTTGCCGTTCAGGGTATTACCTGTATGCACGTCTTTCAACTTGACGGTACAGCCAATATCACCTGCCACCATTTCTTCCACCTTAATGCGGTTAGCACCTGCACAGGCATATATCTGGGCAATGCGTTCTTTCGAGCCACGGTCGGCATTCGCAAAGTCGTCGCCTTCGTGCACCTTTCCGCTCATCACCTTAAAATATTGTACATCACCGATATGAGGCTCTACGGCTGTCTTGAAGAAGTAAAGCGAAGTAGGTCCGTCGGGATTCGGGTCTACTACCTCACCGCGGGTGTTATGCACCGGCGGCATCTCGTCCACGAAAGGAACGACGTTGCCCAAGAACTCCATCAGACGGCGCACACCCATATCCTTGCCTGCGCATACGCAGAACACGGGGAACATGCCGCGTGAAGCCAATCCTTTGCGAATACCCTCGCGCATCTCGTCTTCCGTCAGGGAGTCTTGCTCGAAGAACTTCTCCATCAGGGTTTCGTCGTGTTCGGCAGCAGCTTCCACCAATGCTTTATGCAACTCGGTGGCTTTCTCCATCTCCTCTGCGGGAACATCTTCGATAGTGGGTGCACCGCCTTCGGGTCCCCACGAATATTTTTTCATCAGAAGTACATCAATCAACGAATTGAAGTTCGGTCCGGTAGCCAACGGGTATTGCACGGGTACTACCTTCGAACCGTATGCGGACTTCAACTGCTCCAATACCATGTCGTAATCACACTTTTCGTGGTCAAGCTGATTCACAAGGAAGATGACCGGTTTGCCCAACTTCTCTGTATACCGGAAGTGGTTTTGAGTGCCAACTTCCGGACCGTATTGTCCGTTCAGAAGTAATATCGCAGTATCAGTAACGTTAAGCGCCGTCATGGCGGCTCCCACAAAATCGTCACTACCCGGGCAGTCGATGATGTTCAGCTTTTTACCGTTCCATTCCACATGAAACACGGTGGAGAAAACCGAATAACCATATTCCTGCTCTACGGGGAAGTAATCACTAACCGTATTCTTGGCAGTAATTCTGCCGCGACGTTTTATAATGCCACTCTCATAAAGCAACGCTTCCGTGAGAGTGGTCTTACCTGAGCCGTCATTGCCTAACAGGGCAATGTTCTTAATTTCATTCGTCTGATATACTTTCATGATATATAAGATTTAAAATGAATAAATCAGCACGCTTGCACGTGCCCTTAATTTTAGTGAGGCGCAAATTATAAATTTATCAAAAGAAAAGCAATTAATCGACAGTGTTACTAAACTATGTTATGCAACACATGAAATATAATCCTAAGATTTTCTTCACTTTACACCTCTATTCATGGAGAATGATAAGTCGTTTTACTTGAGAGCCTGTTTAAATTTACTTCAATTTACGAAGAGAGACCGGATGAAGCCGCATCCGCACTGTAACGGATAAGATTCTATACCTTATTATATATAGGTACGCGCGAGTGACATCACATAGTCCGGTTTGATGACTATTACCCAAATGTTCTGATTACGCCTTAAACTCCGTTGGATGCGTCGATTTTTGCTACTCTGGGCAGACACTGACAGGCTACTAACAAGATTTGAAACAAATGACCACCTATAATGAATTATTTTTATTGGTCTAAGTCTAAAAGCTTGTTTATCTTTGTAACGGATAATCAATTATTCCGTATCTGATTGATACACAAATAGCGAATGCTATGATAGAAAGTTGTTGGTAACGATTTGGCGACTTTGGAACTGCACTAATCTTCTGCATTATGCTTTGTCAAACAACTCTGATACAAAAGTAGCCAAATTCCTTGATTGAGCAAAGAATTGGGCTACTTTTTCAGTTATAATCCCCTTTTATAGTTATAAATAGTCGTAATAGGTCATATTTCAGTCATAATTTATGGATTACGACTTCAGGAACCAAGTTCGACCTTCAGGAGTGATTAATCCTTTTTCTTTCATCTCTGAAAGAATGTTACCCAACATTCGTTCTTGTTGCTCATGTGTCTTATTTTGCGGCAGGACTTCTTTCAAATAATCGAATATCGCATCACGCTTTGCTCCTGTAGAACCTGCGTTTTGCAAATACTGCAAAATCATTTGTTGAATTTTAGATTTGTCAAGACCTCTGTTACGTGTATATTCTGGTAATTGATGTGTCTTCTTTGCCACATCAAGCGAAATATGATATTCAGAAACATCTCCCTCTAATAAGCCCCTTTCCAATAGTGCCACTACATTGTCCTCCGAAATACGATGCCCTTTTTGTACGGCATCCAACAATATACAATCTTCCAATGTCAAAGTGTCATTTTCCTTTAAGAGTTTGGTATATTTCTCATTGATGGAATTACCATATATTTTTACGCCTACCTCTTTGTTCGTTGCATCTATTTCATAATCGGGCATCGGAAAATGACGACGCCACTGTTCGTTGAACATCTTCTTGATTCCTCGACTTACAGTGTCAATCATGTTAAAGTTCACCATTGCCCGGCAAAGACATTCATTTCTGAAATGACGCTGTGGTCCTTTGGTTGCCAATGCTTTTTGCAAAGTACCGGGAATGAAGCTACCTCCGTTTTCATAATACAGATATCCTGGATTTTCCACAAAATTGATACGTTGTTGCAGGGTGTAATCTTGATGCGCAATGGCATTGTGAAGTGCCTCGCGAATAGTATAATCATCATATTGCTTCATCGTATCAGGGAACAATGTTCCTCCAGGTAATTCTCTCATAGTCAGATTTCGTATTTTACCCAGAATCTGATCTACGGTCAAAATGAACGGAACTGTAAAATGTTCGTAATCTACAACCTCTTGATGTTCATCACGTAATGTCCAAGTTACCTCCGCCACAGCTGGACGAAGTTTAAAAACTGACACAGGCTTACCCAGAAGAATAATAGCAGCACGTGTCAATTTGCCATCAATCATGATACCGCTATTGCAAAGCAATTCTTCTACCGACCATGCGTCAATTTCTTCTGACGGGATTTTAGAAGCATGAACCTTTTTGAACATTACACGTGCCTTTGCAATAGCCAATTCGTCCAAGTCCGCCAATGTAGCATTGGGAACAATCTCGGCAGACCAATCCTTAGCTTCAAATATAGGTTCTTCAAGAATCGCTGCAAGTCTTTCTTGAGTCATTTCTACCAATGAATCTTCCACACGTTGCCATGCCTTTTTGTGGGCATACACAGGACGTCGAGGCAAATGCTTGGGAATATGAATCACCCAAACTGTTTTCTGCGTATCCTCTGTTGTGTATTCATTGATACTCAAACCTTCTGATGAAAGGTTTGTGCAATGTTCTATCAACTTCCAAACAGCAGACTGGGCATTTAGATTGAACTTCGTAAGGTCTGTTCCCACTACCTCTAAAGTCTTGTCTTGCGCACCAATCACAAGATGCCCACCTTCCATATTGGCAATGGCAGATACATATGAGATTACATCATTCTTTTCGTCTCCTGCAAAGGAGTTTTTCAAATTCTTCATCTCTTTCCATTCACAGCAGGCATTTTCCTGTGGGAATTCGCGAAGCAAGTATTGTTGAAGTTCTTTTGAAATCATAATTTTATTTTAAATATTCCTTGTACTCAGTTCTTAATTTCTGCCCAATCTCCGCTATTATGAGCACCTGGTTATCTATGGCATCGGCCAACATATGAGAGGCTTTTACTCTTTGCTCATGCAATGCCGCACATAATTGTTCTGCAAATTCAGACGGTTCAACTGTTGCTATCTTGTGCCCTATTTCAGCAACAAGAGTAAGTAATTTGTTTATGCAATCCATAGATTCTCTTCCATGATATTTCTTTTCTATGTCAGAAAAATCATAGTACAAGTAAATGGAATTCAACCGGCTTTCTGTTTCTTGAAATAGCTTGTTAGACTTCATACAAGCCACTTGTATTTTTTGTACTGTAATAGGATTACAATCTTTGTCATACTCTTTTAATGCAGTTTGAAGCATATAATACATATCAAGCGTTTCTTGATACCACGACATAGCTTTCTCAACTACCTCCAATTTACGTTGAAAGACCATAGTACGTAGTTCGCGGTTATGCTTAACTCTATCAGAGATAGCATTAATGATGGCTTGTATTATTATTGTAACTAACGAGCCTATTAAGCCGGCGGTAATGTATTGTTCCATAATAAATTGCACTTTAATTAAAGTAATTAATTTTTAATAATGGTATTACTATGATAATTAGAATAGTTTTAATTGTTTTTCCTCATCTTCTCTAATCTGTCTTTTGCGTTTACCTTCCGGTGTTTCAACAGGTTTGTCGTTTTCAAAATAATGATTGACTAATAAAACCTCATAGCCGGATATACGCACCTCTCCCTCTGCATTTATTTTTTTATGTGTTATTAAATGACAATTGATAGAGGACCCATTTTTGAATAAAACTTTACCAGTCTGAACCAAAGTTTTGAACTCGTTTGACTTCATTGTAAACGAAATCACTTCACCATTGTATATACCAGTCCATTTGTACTTCCCTTTTTTCAATACAGGAGATACAATCTCAATTATTGCATTTTCATCATTGTCCGGTTCTATTTCATCAGATGTCATGATATAATTAGGAAAATCCACCTTGCTTATTTCCTTTTGGAAATACATGTTTGATTTAGAAGCATCTGTAATAGAAACGGTAACTTTGTCTACTTTATTACAACCACTTATAGCTTCATAGTAATTGGATCTTTTTTTCTTTACAACATTTTCATCAATACTACGACTTAATCTTGCGGTTTCTGCTTCAATTTTGGCTATATCATATTTAAGTTCAGCTACCTTTTTCTGTTCCTTAAGTTGCTTTATCTCTTCGCTCTCAAACACTGACTGAATTGACATTCGGGTTAATTCATCCAAAGTGGTAGTAAGGGGAGTGCCAAGAACATTTGTTATAAGATAAAGTGCTACACCTACCTTAAGGGCGTTTTTGTCATTAGACTTGAATTTAAACCAACTACGCAATCCACCTTCACCAAGCGGTTCTGTTTCGATTTCAATATCAACTTTTAATTTCTGGGATATTTCTTTGGCAATACCAAGAAATTCGTATTCACACTTATTGAATACGATTGCATTCATAGTATGACTATTGTCATTAAACCAATAATGCAGTTCAATAGTATTTCCTTTTAAAACAGTTATGTCAGTCATTGTATTCCTTTTAGATTAAATGTACTTTAGCTAAGCCAATAAAATCTTTTCAATTTTATTTTAGATATTTGTCCAATATTTCTTGTTTCTTTATCGTACACTCACACATCTTTTGCTTTAGTTTAGCAATCTCATCTTCCATAAGCAATAATTGTCGGACTGTTTCATTCTGAATATCAATATTAGGTAACTTTATAGTAAGAGACTTCACTCTTTCTGTTGAAGCACGATTAGAACGAGAGAAACGCTCTGCCTCACCAGCTTTAAGGAGAGGATAAACCAAATATTTTGGATTAACAACGCTCTCATCTAATACTCTAATAACACCACAATGGTCGGTCGGATTAAAAGGTTTTTCTGCTTTTTGGAAACCTACCATCCAATCGCCATCAATACCCCATAGCACAGATGGTTTTGAAAAATCAGAAAGCACTGAGTGATTGGTCTTTCCAAATGGTTCGAATACATTGGCACTATAAACATCATACAAACCATCATTTACAATCTCAGATTTTAAAACACGGCGGCCAATTGATATATCGAATAAATCGGTTTGACTAAGAATTGTAAGGTTATGAGCCTGAGATTGAGATTGGTGCATTAAATTCTCAATATCTTGTTCAATCTTTATCATACAAAATGTAGCATTATTATAATCTACGTCAACAGCATCAAATTCAGAAGTTAATTTATCAATAATATCATCTGGTACGTTTGGAATAGGCATTTGAGTATAGAAAAATTCAGGTACTCGTCGATGACCGCTTGCTCCAGTCATGTTTGTTGCTGCTATTTTTCTAACTTCTTCTCTGTTTAAATACTCAAATAGAAATTTTGAACGATTCCTTGAAGATGTTCTAAATACGTGATATTCTGTACTTCCAAGTCCTAAACCGTTTGTTAAGCCTTCTGCTAAACAGCATTTCCCATTTTCCATACATGGAGTGATCTTCGCAATAAGGACATCATTCTCTCTGAAATTCGTATATCCACCAGAAGATAATTCTTGAAGACTTTTTTCTTCCATTTTATTAATTCTTCCAAATCCCAATGATGACATTTCAATAAACGAGACTTGGGTTAGTGGATCAATGCCTCTAAGCTCTTCTTTAGAAGGGTTGATAGCCGTACAGTATTTTTTTAGTGGAATTATCTCATACTTACTTTCGACATTCATCTTCAGTGATGCCTTCAATTTTATAGATTTGTCAAATGCAGTCTGTTTAAACTCTATCAAATCATAGAGATTACTTATTGAAAGAATCTCAGGCATATCATCAGGAATAGAGACTTCTTCTCCAAGATAATTGGATCTGATGATAGAATTTATTTTAGCCATATCATTATAATCTTGAGGATTAAAAAGTGGTGTCTGAATACCTTTTATACCTTCAATTTGGTGTAGTGTGTCATCTTCTTCACCATTGCCTTCATCATCATCCAAATTTTGTTTTGCTACATTTAGATACTTAATGCCCTCATTTCCTTTGCTGTCGCTCCACTCATACCCGAGGAATCGTTTCATATTTGCTGTTCCTGATGGCGATTTCACTATAACCACAGGATTCGGAGTTGTCTTAGCCAAAATGAAATAGTAAACTTTTTCTTTTTCAATGGCAATGATGAACTGCAAGAAAGCCTTTGTTTCTTGCTTTTTCTTTTCTTCTTCGGGCAATCTTTTATAAGCTTGAGTTTTTTGACGACTGATAAATTTAGTTCTTATTTCCTTTGCTTGGTCACAAACGCCTTTCATGGCATTACGTTGATTGCCAAAGAATGATGTATGATAGGCTTGTATAGTTTCATGTTCCAAGAATTTATCAGTCATACTTCCAGCCAAGAAAGCACGATAGTCCTCCCATTCAAATCCACAATAATCACAATATGCTCTTAGTATGTCTATGTCATCATAAATTTCATTGGATTCACAGTTCTCATAATTACAGAACCAACAATCCACTCTGTTTTTATAATGCTCAGCATCAGGAGTATTAGTTTCTTTCCTTCGCAAAAACATCGTGATGGTATTAGTTCCTGTCTTACCAAATGTACCACTACCAAATTCAACCAATGCCACTATGTCGAATTGCTGAAGAATGATTTCACGAGCTTTTGCGTATATGCCACCCTTATTCAAAACAGAAACAGGCAAAATAATACCAGCCACACCACCGGCTTTCAACAATTGGGCAGCACGTTCGATAAAGAATATCTCTATTGCATTGTTTTTGGCTATATTGAGGTTATCGTTGAAAAGCGAATATTGCTTTCGTTGTGTTTCTGTTAATGTCTCTAAGAAGCCTTTGACAGAATAAGGTGGGTTGGCAATCAACACATCGTATGTCCCTCCTTTCACATTGTCATTTGGAATAAGTGCATCTGAATAGATTATCTTTGTTTCATCATGACCATACATAAAAGCAGATACTTTTGACACCTTTGATAGGCGATACTCTTTTTCTATGCCAGTAATGTGAGCATAAAACTCATTCAGTGGTATAGAAGGACGATATTTTTCTACATAATCTTTTATTTGTACAGCATACTCTGTCAAGAAATGACCAGCACCACAAGCATAATCAATAGCAGACGGTATATCTTCGCAGTTCTTTATAATCTGTTCTAAGGGCAAAGAAGAAACGAGAAAACGCACTATTGGCATAGGAGTAAAGAACTGGCCCTCACTCTGCTTGACACCTTTATTCAAGAAGCCTTCAAATAAATCACCCAACAACTGGTTCTGGTCTGAATCCTTCAGTTTAATGTCTTGCAGCATCTTGACCACTTTGAGCAAAATAGCTGCATTTTGTTCGAAAAGTTTCTTGTTGTGCACACTGATAAATGAAAAATCATTATCAGAGAAGAACTTTAAAGCACGAAAGTATCCAATAATGGTTTTCTTGGTTGCATCAGGATCATTCTTGAATCTACGGAATGCCTTTTCTATTTCACTGTTTTCAATATAAGTTACGTCTTCATTCAGAAAACGCTTCATGCCATCACGATAAAGTTTTTGCAATCTATCTTGCAGTCGATAATAGTCATCGTATGCAGCTCCTTTCCAATAAAAGCTCAAATCATCGGGGTTGTTAGTTTCGTCAACAACTTTAGCTAGGAAAAGATTCACTAATTTGTCAAAGGCATTTTCATGTCCTCCCACATTATGTTGACGTAATATCAAAGCGAATTCATTGTATTTCTTCTGGATGGCATCGTTATCTACAGATTTCAAGTCTCTGATTGTATATTTACTTTTTCCAATTCTGTAAGGCTCTATATCCTCTTCAAACAGTCCTCGCGTAGAATAATCATCATGATAGGTTTCATGCCATACATTATAAAGTTGCTTGTTGTTTGTCGCATCTTTGTAGCTCCTATCGGAATCCTCATTCGTAAGTTTCTCTTCGTTATCCTGGACGTTAATAAGATGATAGTTCTGTTCTATCTTTCCGTCTAAAATATCAGCAGTGTAAAGACAAAGAAATTTTGTCGCACGTTCTTGTTGATAATAGCTGAATAATTGAGCACCATCTTCTTTTGTGTCGTTCCATGCTCCATCAAACTCTCGTCCCCACGTCTTACATTCTATTATTAACAGAGATTCCTTGTCTTCGTTAGATCCATCGAATCCTCCATTTTTAAACGTTCTTACCCAAACGTCTGCATAACCACCTTTTGCACTATGCCCTAGTTTCCACGTAGGCTCCAATTCTATATGGCAAGGACTATAACCTTTCCATAAAAGGCGGTCTACACAATGCAACACAACAAGATTCTCTGGTTCTAAGAGATTACAAGTTGTTTCACGGCCAACAGTAATTCCACATTCTCTGTAATAAACGTGCCCATCACCACTAATATCTACCTTTAATGGCTCACTTACATTCATGTATCTCTTAGAGTAAACGTTATTATCTTGTTCAAACTCCAGTAATGAAAGAAGTTCTTTGATATTACTTTTGTCCATGTCATTTTATTTTAAAGAGACTAACAAATTCTGCACATCAACCTCCAATAAGGTTGCAATTTTCACCAATGTAGCCAAATCCGGTTGGGCCACATTTGAACACCATTTAGACACAGTTGACGGATTTTTCCCTAATTGTTCTGCCAACCATTTGCCTGTACGTTTCTTTTCTACAAGCACTATTTTAAGACGATTTATATCTTCCATTATAATCAATCTATTGAATTTAACGCAAAGGTATTTATTTTATTGAGAACAAAAGAATATTTGCTCAAGAAAAATTTTCAACTTACTAATTCTTCCGACTTCGGAGGAAGAAGTTCGCGGAATGCGGCAGGTTTTCGGGAGTAACCCGAAAGGTTTTGAGTTACTCAAAACATACCTTGCTGTGTTTGGAAGAACACAAGTCCAAATTTTCAACTTGTGGTTTGTGAATGGTGGGACTGCCATAGCATAGGCAAACAATATGGCAGTTTGTCAAATTTGCAGGCAATAAGGCTGTATAACCCGCATGTGTGCCTACCGTATAGCCGGCAGGTCAGCAAGCCGACCGGTCTGTGGTAAATATAGAATTGCTGTTTCTTTGAGGGAGGGATTCTTCCTCCTAAAAAAGAAACGGATAGCAAAGCTGTCAATGCTCTACTATCCGTCTGAATTTCCTGTTTCCCATCGGTCGGTCATCTCCTCTATGGGTACTTTATATGTGCGGACTTGAAAGATGCAAGTTTTTTCGGATCAATACTCTCGAAGAATGAGAGGAAGATTGTTCCGAAAACGGTTTGCCGCTTGAACTTGCAGGTTTCATAAACGGTTCGCACATTTCTTTGTACCCATAGAGGAGATGACCGACCGATGGGAATTGACAAAAAGGTACGTATGAATGATATCCTCAATTTAAGCCATACTTACTTTTATTCATACATTCGTGCGTACGCACATTCAAAAACAGAATTTGGCTTCTTAAATTGGTTGTGAGTTTGTTCATTACACACTCTCTTACCTTGTATGCTCCCAATGTATTCAATCGAAAGGATAGAGCAATAATCATCGGGAGTGCATAAACATCTATGCTTATTCCATTGTATAATTTGATACACCTTTGTACCTCACATTCATCAAGGATTCTGTTTTTGTATATGGCTTTGATATTGGCCTTCAAAGTCGGATACATGATGCCGAATAGTTCTACCAGTTCGTTTGTACTCATCCAAATGTCATTGTTCGTTGTGCTCGGGAAATGGATTCTTCCGTATTCATCCATTGTTATTATATTTCTTTCTTGTTTCATCGTTTCTTGGTTTTAGAGGTTGTTAAATGGCTTTACAAATAAAACTCTCCATCGATTCGATCTGCTTGGATAGGTTCTCGATGTCGGTACTTACTTTCTCGGCTGTAATCTTTACATAGATTTGAGTGCTGCGTATGCTTGTGTGTCCCATTAACTTGGACAGTGTTTCAATGGGTACTCCATTGGATAAGCAAATGGTTGTTGCATAGCTGTGTCTGCTTTGATGCCAGCAAACATTCTTGTTGATTCCGCATAATTTGGCTACAGCTTTAATTCCATGTCGGCAATTGGCATAACAGGGTACAGGCAACAATTTATTGCCTTCCGCCAGACCTTGATACTTCTCGATGATATGTTTGGCAGTGTCGAGCAATCGGATATTGGTTTCCGTTCCCGTCTTTTGTCGATTGGTCTTAATCCATAAATGCCCATCGAATGATGTTTGTAAATTGTCGGTTGTGAGATTATACATATCCCTCCAACTCAATCCGCTGAAACAACAGAAAATGAAAAGGTCTCTAATCAGTTCGTAACTTTTCTTCTTGAATGTTCCGTTGATAAGCATCGTGATTTCTTCTTTGGTTAAGAATCCTCTTTTGGTTTCTTCCTTTGTAATACGATAAGCATAAAACGGGTCGCGTTGTAACCAACCGTTGTTGATGGCTGTATATATAATACTGCGGAACGGCATCATATACGACCATACGGTATTGGTGCAATGATTCTTCTCAGTACGGAGGAACAACTCGAAGTCGGTGATGAATGCCGGGGACAGCTCACGCAAGGCAATATCGCTTACCTTGTAGCGATGCTTGATGAATTCTTCCAAATGGTTGTAAACGGTGCAATACTTCCAATAACTGCGTTGGCTTTTCATCTTGCCCACTTGTCTGGCGTAATCTTCATTGTGCTGTCGAAATACAGCAAGCAGGGTTTTATGGTTTTGTCCCATACCCAAGAAAGCATTTCTGACCTTCTCTGCCGACACATAACCATCTCTGTCCATAATCTCCTGATAAGCCTTGTTGATGCCTATTCTGATTTTATCCAACATTCTGTTGGTTTCTTGTGTAACAATGCTTTTTCCCGACATTCTGCCGAGATTGACATTCCACAACTTTTCCTCTACATCCAGTTTGCAACTGAATTGGGAAATCTTGCCGTTTACGGTGATGCGGCACATCACAGGCACAAGCCCGTTCTTTTTCGGGGCATTGCGTTTGAGATAGAATAATACTCTGAAAGTGCTTCTGCTCATAACTCTACTTTTTTGTTTGCGAAATTATTACTTGTAGAGTTGAGTGACGGTAAGCAAAACACAGTGTATCGGTGCAAAAGAATCAGCCGAAGCGAAACAGGAACGAAGATATGAGAAACTTCCCTATATTTGCATCCTAAATCGTCATACAGATATTGTTTTTCAATCTGTTAAGGCAATCGAATAAACCTATTGAAATCAAGAATTAAAGTAACGGTATAGTAACGAAACTTTGTCTTTCCCTGGCTTTTCATTGGCATTTGATGGCACTGCAACATCTTGGCAAATACTGTTAAATCGCTAACAGACAACATTCTTTCCCCGTTTCGCGCTCACTTTCGTTTCTTTGTTGTATCTTTGTAACAGATTTACAACAGAGTCCATCTCAAGAAGAACTATAAAAGACATAGAAACCATGAGAAACTTTTTTTTAAGTACAGTATTGACAATTGCCTGCCTGTTGGGCACCGCCGCACAAGCACAAAAACCGGTAACGACCGGAGATGCCATCGCAACGGACGAAGTGCGGAATTCCGATAAAAGCAATCCCGTCGGCACGTTTGAAGCCGGCAAGGGCACGTTCCTGCTGAACGGCAAACCGTTTGTAGTGAAAGCTGCCGAACTGCATTATCCCCGCATCCCAAAACCCTATTGGGACCAGCGCATCAAGCTCTGCAAGGCACTGGGCATGAATACGATCTGCCTCTACGTATTCTGGAATTCGCACGAACCGCAACCCGGTGTCTACAACTTCAGCGAACAGAATGATTTGGCTGCGTTTTGCCGCCTCTGCCAGCAGAATGGTATGTACGTCATCCTTCGTCCCGGGCCGTACGTATGTGCCGAGTGGGAAATGGGCGGACTGCCCTGGTGGCTGCTTAAGAAGAAAGACATCCGCCTGCGCGAACCGGATCCCTACTTCATCGAACGCGTCGCCCTCTTCGAAGCGGAAGTGGCCAAGCAAGTGAAAAGCCTGACCATCGCCAACGGCGGTCCCATCATCATGGTGCAAGTGGAGAATGAATACGGCTCTTACGGCGCCAACAAAGGGTATGTATCTCAAATCCGCGACATCGTGCGCACGCACTTCGGCGACGACATCACCCTCTTCCAGTGCGACTGGTCTTCCAACTTCACCCTGAACGGGCTGGACGACCTGATCTGGACCATGAACTTCGGTACGGGAGCCAACATCGACCAGCAATTCGCCAAGCTGAAAGAGCTTCGTCCCGACAGTCCGCTGATGTGTTCAGAGTTCTGGAGCGGCTGGTTCGATAAGTGGGGAGCCAACCACGAAACCCGCCCTGCCGACGACATGATAAAAGGTATCGACGACATGCTGTCGAGAGGCATTTCCTTCAGCCTCTACATGACTCACGGTGGAACAAACTGGGGGCACTGGGCTGGTGCCAACTCTCCGGGCTTCGCCCCCGACGTGACCTCTTACGACTATGACGCCCCCATCAGCGAGTCCGGTCAGACCACTCCCAAGTATTGGAAACTGAGAGAGACCCTCTCCCGATACATGGACGGAGAGAAGCAAGCCAAAGTGCCCGCTTTAATCAAACCCATCAGCATCCCTGCATTCCGGTTCACAGAGATGGCACCGCTGTTCGACAACTTGCCTGCCGCCCGGAAGGATGAAAACATCCGCACAATGGAGGAGTATGACCAAGGCTTCGGAAGTATCTTATACCGCACCTCCCTGCCTGAGTTGAAGAATGGCGCCACACTCACCGTGAACGATGCGCATGACTTTGCACAGGTATTCATCGACGGACGATACATCGGCAAGCTCGACCGTAGGAACGGGGAAAAACAACTGGCATTGCCCGCCTGCCCTAAAGGTGCACGGATGGACATCCTTGTAGAAGCCATGGGACGCATCAACTTCGGACGTGCCATAAAGGACTTCAAAGGTATCACGCGCAATGTGGAAATATCGGTAGACATCGACGGTTATCCTTTCACCTGCGACCTAAAGAATTGGGAGGTCTACAACCTCGAAGATACCTACGAGTTCTACCAAAACATGAAGTTCCGCCCTATACAGTCGCTGACCGACCGGTTCGGGCAACGTATTCCGGGTGCCTACCGGACAAAGTTCCAGGTAAAGAAACCCAGCGACACCTTCCTGAACTTCGAGAGTTGGGGCAAAGGGCTGGTCTACGTGAACGGTTACGCCATAGGGCGCATCTGGGAAATCGGTCCTCAGCAGACGCTCTACGTACCGGGGTGCTGGCTAAAGAAGGGTGAGAACGAAATCGTGGTCTTCGACATCGTAGGTCCCAAGGAAGCCCGGTCGGAAGGACTGCGTGAACCTCTTCTTGACCAACTTCAGGTACAAAAACCTTTGACTCATCGCCGAGAAGGCGAACGTTTGGAGCTCTCCTCCGAACGCCCTGCCTTCAGTGGAAGTTTCAAACCAGGCAACGGTTGGCAGGAAGTCAGATTCGACAAGCCCGCTACCGGACGTTACGTATGCATAGAAGCGTTAAACTCACAAGACGGAAAACCCCTTGCTTGTATTGCCGAAATGTATATCTTGGACAAGAACGGCGACCGTCTGTCGCGCGAGCCTTGGACCGTGAGCTATGCCGACAGCGAAGACGTGTCGCACGTGAACCGCTCTGCCGACAAGACATTCGACCTGCAGGAGTCCACCTATTGGAGTACTGTAGAGGGAA
>Ga0137306_100464_pt1 | contig 56967 bp, 46 predicted proteins | sample Inofroosms_March_FD_97187 | JGI IMG/M metagenome (GOLD analysis project Ga0137306, IMG submission 97187) | Mouse cecal microbial communities from Vienna, Austria - N-Acetylneuraminic and N-Acetylglucosamine D2O microcosms_March | ecosystem: Host-associated > Mammals > Digestive system > Large...
GCTCCGACTGGGTCAGGTTCTCCTACACTCATACGGGAGACTTCCAGCGCGATTAACCGGCTGTCAGAGATCCGGAGGGCAAATTATCTGTGCATCACGGGCTATGAGGGAAACTGCGGGTTTCAGACTCTGCCGGGATATATGGCAGATGACTGACAGGTTCCGTCATGGCCTGGGGGATCCGTTTCCCTCCCGGAACTGGCGTGGAGTGACTCCGAACATGGCCTTGAAGCTTCTGTTGAAGTAGGACAGATTGTCGAAACCTGTCTCCTGGGCGATATTGAGTACCGGGCCGGAGGAGGACAGAAGAAGGCGGGAAGCCACATTCAGCCGGTATTCTCTCAGGTAACTGATAAAGGATGTGCCGAAGGAAGCTTTGAAAAATTTCATAAAATGGGACTGGCTGAAGCCGCAGGCTTCGGCCATTTCTTTTATAGTCAGATTTTCTGCATAGTGGGTTTCTATGTATTTTAAGATCAGCTTTGTCTTATCTAAGGAGCGGCTCTTTACAGGCGCCTGGTCTGCCTGTACAGGAGTACAGCAGGAGAACAGGACATAAAAAAACTGGAAAAGCTGGGCTTTTACTGACAGCTGATAGGCCGGAGGCCGGCTGCCGCAGAGTCTGTCCGCCTGATCAAGACAGGCTGCGGCCTGTTCATAAAAATCCCAGCCCCGGGACAGGTAGACCGGGATCTCCAGCTGACGCTGGAGAAGGGGAAGAAAATATTCGCTGACACACAGATCTTCCTGGCGGGGGAACAGCATATCCAGCTGAAAGATGATATTTTCATATTCCATGGAGCAGGTCTCTTTTTGTTCTATAGAGTGAAGCTGCCCCGGCAGGATCACCAGGATATCGCCCGGATCCATATCATATGTAATAAAATCCACAGTGACGATGCCCTGTCCCTTTTTTACGTAGAGGATCTCCATCTCGTCGTGCCAGTGGAGGGGAACCCGGGAAAAGTCCAGGGGGATAGAACAGGGGTAGGTGATGTAGGGAAAGGAGAGGGCTCCGTGGGATTGCTTTTCCTGATAATGTTCATATTCTGTAATACTCATAGATACCTCGCAGATGGATTGGGAATGTCTGAAAGTTCTGGCTTCTTGCATCATATCATTTTTCAGGGGAAAGTCAACGGGGGGTATCGTCATAACGGGAATCCCGGCATCGGGAAAGAGCCGGCCTGGTTTCCGGCACAGCAGCTGAAACCTGTGAGGATCTGCTTCAGAAGATCAAAAATCGGCAGAAAGAGTTGAAAATGATAGAATAGTACCATATTTTGATACAATATGACAAGAAAAACATGTAAAAAAGTGGTTATACTGTTTAGGTAAGCAAGTAATGGTTCTCTCGGACCAGGCAGTAAAAAGGAGCATCTCATGATCAAGATTAACGACTACACAAAAAAAACATATAACAAGGACTTAAAGGCCTGTACCAACGAGGAGATCTACGGCGCTCTCCTTACCATGGTACAGGAGGCCGCCAGGGAGAAGCAGAGTGCCCAGGGCAAGAAAAAAGTATATTACATCTCGGCAGAATTCCTTATCGGAAAGCTGTTATCCAACAACCTGATCAACCTGGGACTCTATGACCAGGTGAAGGCGGAGCTTCTTGAGGCAGGCAAAGATCTGACAAAGATCGAGGAGATCGAGCCGGAGCCCTCTCTGGGCAACGGCGGTCTGGGCCGTCTGGCCGCCTGTTTCCTGGATTCCATGGCCACCCTGGGATTAAACGGAGACGGCATCGGCCTCAACTACCATCTGGGCCTGTTCAGACAGGAATTTGAAAACAATCTGCAGAAAGAGACCGTCAACCCATGGATCGAAGACCGCAGCTGGCTGACACGCCGGGAGGTGAGCTACCCCGTAAAGTTTGGCAATCTCACGGTTAACTCCTGTCTCTACGACATTGCGGTGACAGGCTACCGCAACCGTACCAACCAGCTCCATCTCTTTGATATCGACACTGTAGACGAGAGCATTGTAACCGATGGCATCACCTTTGATAAAGAAGACATCGAGAAGAACCTGACCCTGTTTTTGTATCCTGACGACAGCGACGAGAAAGGCCGTCTCCTGCGGATCTTCCAGCAGTACTTCATGGTCAGCAACGGCGCTCAGTATATCCTGGACGAGTGTGTGAAGAAAGGCTGCACCCTTCACGATCTGCCGGATTACGCGGTGATCCAGATCAACGACACCCACCCCACCATGGTTATCCCCGAGCTCATCCGTCTTCTGATGGAAAGGGGCATCGACATGGATGAGGCCGTGGACATCGTGTCCAGGACCTGCGCCTACACCAACCACACTATCCTGGCAGAGGCTCTGGAGAAGTGGCCCATCCGCTATTTAAAGAAAGTCGTTCCCCAGCTGGTGCCCATCATCGAGATCCTGGATGACAGGGTGAGAAGAAAATTTGACGATACGGAACTTGCCGTCATCGACAAGAATGACAATGTCCATATGGCCCATATCGATATCCACTACGGATTCAGCGTCAACGGCGTAGCCTATCTCCACACGGAGATATTAAAGAAGGATGAGCTCCGCAAGTTCTATGAGATCTACCCGGAGAAGTTCAACAACAAGACCAACGGCATCACCTTTCGGCGGTGGCTCCTTCACTGCAACCATCTTCTGGCCGACTGGATCACATCGCGGATCGGCAGCGGCTACAAGCTGGATGCGGCGGAGCTTGAAAAACTGGGAGAACTTGTAGATGACGAGAAAGCTCTCCATGAGGTTCAGGCTATCAAACATGCCAACAAGAAGATTCTGAAAGAGTATCTTCTCAGAACCCAGGGTATCGAGATCGACGATCACTCCATTTTCGATATCCAGGTCAAGAGGCTTCACGAGTACAAGAGGCAGCAGATGAACGCCCTCTATGTGATACACAAATACCTGGAGATCAAGAGAGGGAAGAAGCCGGGCCGTCCCATCACCATCATGTTCGGCGCCAAGGCTGCCCCGGCCTATGTGATTGCCAAGGACATCATCCATCTGATCCTGTGTCTGGAGCGGCTGGTGAATCATGACCCCGATGTAAGCCCCTATCTGAAAGTGGTCATGGTGGAAAATTACAATGTCACTCTGGCAGAGAAGCTGATCCCTGCCTGCGATATCTCCGAACAGATCTCTCTGGCTTCCAAGGAGGCCAGCGGAACGGGCAATATGAAGTTTATGTTAAACGGAGCCGTGACCCTGGGCACCATGGACGGAGCCAATGTGGAGATCGCGGAACTGGTGGGAAAGGACAACATCTACATCTTCGGCCAGGACAGCGAGACCGTGATCGAACATTACAAAAAGGCGGATTACTGCTCAAAAGATTATTACGAGAAAAACAAGGACATCAAAGAAGCCGTGGATTTTATCACAGGGCCTGAGCTCCTGGAGATCGGAGAGAAGGAGAATCTGGAGCGGCTTTCCAAGGAACTGCTGAACAAAGACTGGTTCATGACCCTTCTGGATTTTGAGGACTATGTGAAGGTAAAGGAACAGGCTTATAAAGACTTTGAGGACAGGGATTCCTGGATGAGGAAGATGCTGGTAAACATCAGCAAGGCAGGATTCTTCTCCTCCGACAGGACCATCGCTCAATACAACAAGGACATCTGGAAACTGGAAGAATAATGCCTGACGTGCTGCAAACCGGACTGTAGCGTCCCCCGGACGCTATGGCCCGGTTTAGGTGCGTTTATTCCCATAAAAGCCGGAAAGCCGGGGCGTCCCGGTTTTGGCGGCAGCCGGGAGAGTCTGAAAATACCGGGAGAGAAAAAAGATGCTTGAGATCAACAGTATTTTTGAAGACAGATATGAGATCATGAAGCTTATCGGTCAGGGCGGAATGGGCTGCGTGTATCTTGTAAAAGACGTGAAGGATCAGTCTGTGTGGGCCCTGAAGGAGCAGCGGATCACGAACGTAAACAGCAGTCTTCTGGCATCGGAGGCGGAAATTCTGGGAAAACTTACCCATCCGGCTCTGCCCCGGCTGCGTTTTAAGACAGAGAGAGACGGGAGTCTGTATCTGGTCATGGACTATGTGGACGGATGTACCCTGGAAGAACTCCTGGAGTCCGGACAGAAGCCGGGCGAGAAGACGGTTGTGGACTGGTTTATCCAGGTCTGCCAGGTCCTTCAGTACCTCCATGGCCTGGAGACGCCGGTAGTATACCGGGATCTGAAGCCGTCCAATATCATGGTTGACCGGTCAGGGAGGATTCACATCATAGATTTCGGCATCGCTCAGGAATACAGCGGCGGCAGCGCGGATGTGGAGGTGGCTGCCCTCACCCGGGGCTATGCGGCACCGGAGCAGTATGACAGCCGGTATCACCTGGATGTGCGGACGGACATCTACGCCCTGGGAGTGACCATCCATTATCTGATTACGGGAAAAGACCCCAACAGTCCCCCTTTCCATTTCGTGCCTGTGAGAAAACTGAATCCCAGGGCTTCCCGGGCCATTGAGAGGATCCTGAAGAAATGTCTTCAGCCGTCGCCGGATAAACGGTATGCCGCGGTCTCCCTGCTTCTGGAGGATCTGACTCACATCGACCGGCTGGAGAAAGAGATCCGGGGGAGGATCCGGTGGCAGAGGATCCTGGCAGGAGCCCTGACGGCAGCCGCAGTGGTGACGGCCCTGATCGTCTATACCATGAACCGGGATGCCAGAGAGCGTCAGATCAGGCAATATTACGAGTATTTTGTCCTGGCCGGCGAGGCGCAGGAGCCGGAGGAAGCCGTCTCATATCTGGACCGGGCCATCAAGTTAAATCCGGACAACCCGGAGGCCTATATGGAGATGGCAAAGGTGTACAACAGGTACGGGATGTACGAAGAAGAGCTTCGGTATATCCGGGACGAGATCGTGACCAGATTTCCGGATATCTATGAAAATGAAGAGTTTCTGGAGCTCATAGAGGATCTGGAGTGAGAGCGCGGTATTTCGGAGCGCAGGATAAAAGGTTAGGAGGAGAATCTGCAGATGATGAGGAAATATGGCGGGGAAGGGAATTCGCCGGACAGAGGACAGATTTCGGGAGGAGAAAAAAGGAGCAGAACCATCAGGATCCTGGCAGGAGCCATGCTGGCCTGCGGATTGATGGCGGTTGCGGCAGGAGGGTCTTTTCTCATGTCCGGGACGGCCGGGAGCAGACCGGTAAAGACGCCGGAGGATTACATAAAGGATGCCAGAGCGTATCTGGAGGATGGAGATTATTATGAAGCCATCGTCTCCTGCGAGAAGCTTCTGGAAGACGATACCTATGGCCGGGAGGCCTGGTCCGGGCTGGCGAACGGGTATTCCCGGCTGGGAAATTATGAGGAGGAAGAGCGGGTAAGAGAGCAGATTGCCCTGGATGATCCAGGGGATCTGGACAATCAGATCCGCCTGATCGAGATCATGATCCGGAATAAGGAGCTGGAGGCGGCGAAAGACAGGACAGAGGAACTTCTGGGCCAGACAGATTCGGAGGAGCTTCGGTCTCTGTATGAGGAGATGAACATTGCCCCGCCCGAGTTCAATCTGACGTCGGGAACCTATGATGACTATCAGCTGCTGAAGCTGACCGGGACCTATGAAAATGCCAAGGTCCATTACACTGTGGACGGAAACGAGCCCACGGAGAAGTCCCCTGTACTTCAGGACGGGATCGTGATCTCCTTTCCCCAGACTACGGTCAGGGCGGCAGCCATCGGAGCACTGGGATATAAAAGCGAAGAGACCGTCCTGGAGATGACCGTCACCAGGCCGGTGGAGGATCTTTCTAATGACTATTCCCTGATTATGCAGTATATCAGGAACAATATTCTGAATAAGGCCTGGAATGAGCCTGTCTACAATTATGAGATGGCTCAGGTGACAGACGTATATATCATCGGAAGCTACATCATAGAGGTGGGTCAGCCGGAGGCAGTGTTTTATGAGGACTGCTATAAGCAGTATGACAACCGGGAGTACAACAGAGGACAGTTTGATCTGGGTTTTGTGCAGTACACTCCGTTTCTGAAAAGACTTTCCATGAGTTATCAGGACAATCTGGATGTGACGCCTCTGGCCGGCCTGTCATATCTGGAAGAACTGTCCCTGCTCAATGACAACATCGGGGATGTCAGCGCCCTGGCCGGCCTTACGAGTCTGAGAAAGCTGGCCCTGGGCTGGAACAACATCAGCGACGTAAGTCCTCTGGCCGGCCTGGTGAATCTGGAGTCTCTGGGGCTGTGGAACAATCAGATCAGCGATGTGAACATGCTGGGCGGTCTGACGCAGCTTACCTATTTTGACGTATCCAACAATCAGGTGTCCCAGATTGAATGTACCAGAAACATGCCCGGACTGAGTGAAGTGTGGATCAACAACAATCAGATCGGCAGCCTTTCCCCGCTTGACAGGTGCGACCGGCTTATGGTGGTGATGCAGAGCGGCAATCCGGTATCCGATTACGGAACTCTGAGAGAAAAGGCAGCCGGATTATACAAAAGTGATCTGGAGCAGTGAGGTGTCTGATGAAAACAATATTAATATCTGGAATTATTGTAGAATGTATAGTCCTGGCATTGCTGACGATCCTGAAAAAATGGACAGGGAAGGCTTTCCTGGCCATCACGGTGATCACGGCGGTGTGCTGCGGCCTGGCAGGATATATGGCAGGTGCCAACAAGGGCCCCGACAGCCAGGAAAATCAGAGGGCTGATCTGTATATGGCGGCCAGGCTGATCCAGGAAGAATTTTATGAAGAGTCTCTGGAAGTTTTGTCCCTGGTAGACGATGAAGAGGGAGCAGCCTGGCAGGCTCCCGCTGTCAGGGCTCTCTCCTACAACCTCAACGGGGCTTATGAGACGGGCGAGACTTATGCAAAGGACCGGAGCGATATAGAACAGGCGATTCTGGAGGCGTGCATCGACCGGAAACCCGTGGCCAAAGAGGACAGGGTCAGGATCACGGAATCGACGCTGGAACTGATCGGCGCTTCGGACCAGGAGGCAAGGCGGTGGGAGGCCGAGATGAAGGTCCGGTTTATGGGCCTTGATCTGAGTCCGGAGGAAAAAGAGGAGCTGACGGACGACCTGGCTCTGGCCAAAGAGGCCATAAAGGAAAAGAGATACCGGGATGCGTATGATCAGCTGGCTGACAGGGCTTCCGGGGGAGATGTGAAAACAGGGATTATTCTTTCCGGCATGTATGTGAAAACATATGATCTCCGGCTTATGACGGATCCGGATGAGGAATATGAGAGACTGTGGAAGGAGGCGGCTTCCCTCCAGGCCGATTTGAATCTTGTCTCCCTGGAAGTGGAGCCGGGGGATACCTCAGGCAGCCGGTATACGGAGTATCGGAAAGCAAAGGCGGAATATGACCTGGCCATGGAAGAACTGAGGATCGAAGCGGCGAAACGGGCCGTCAATTACCTTCAGGCCATGGAAGATGATGATATGAGAAAAAGTGTCGGATACCAGCTTCAGCTTTCCCGTCTGTATTTTATCAGCAGACAGATGGATGAAGCCAGGGCATGTCTGGATCAGATTTTTGCGGCAGATCAGACAGACAAGGGAGTGTGGCTGGGCACGGAAGCGGAGGCGTTCCGGCAGGCCTATATTCTGTCCCTGTCCGATCCTCTCAGCGACGAGTACAGTCTGCTCTTTGACCGGCTTATGGACGCTCTGTATCAGAGTTTGTTTGATGACGACAATTATGATACCTACAAGGAATTTGTACTTGCTTACCTGAGAGAGCTTTACGGCGGCATCGCCATCCGGAAAATTGACGCATCGGGATTTCCGCAGATCAGAGCCCATGTTTCCGCTACCAGGGAGGATGTGGAGATTGATCAGGCCCGGATTCTGGTGAAAGACACGGAAGAAATCTTGGAGGATTTCCAGGTTGAGGCGGTGGAGATCGGAGATTTAAACCTGTGCTTTGTCCTGGACAAGAGCGGGAGCATGAACGGAGAGGCCATGACCCAGAGCAAGAGCGCTATCAGGAGCTGCATCGCAGGTATGGAAGAGGGGACCTTCATGAATCTGGTGACTTTTGACAATACCGCTTCTCTGGAGTGCAACCTGTCTCAGTCCAAATATCTGGTGATGAATCTGGTGGAGGGCGTAGAGGCCGAGGGAGGCACCAATATCGCTTCGGGTCTGTCTGTGGCTCTGGATTCCTTGAGGGCGGCGGCAGGAACGAGGGTGGTGATCCTTCTGTCCGACGGTTACGACCAGAGCAGTTCCAGAAGCGCCCTTGAGGGGATTCTGGCGGAGGCCGCTGCTGCCGACGTGGTGGTGTACACCATCGGCCTGGAGGGCTGTGACGAGTCTTATCTGGAGAGTATCGCCAACCGCACAGGCGGGCAGTTTATCATGGCTGCCAACACGACGCAGCTCAATAAGATCTACCGTGAGATCCAGAATTCTCTGATGAAGAGCTATATCATTACATACAAGGTGAATGAAGAGGCAGAATCCAGATATCTGGAACTGAGGGAAAAAGAGTCCTCTGTCCGGGCCAGAAAACGATATTCCGCGGCAGAGACGCAGCAGAGCAGCACCGTCAGCACAGGCGGACTGCAGGAGGCCGGATACTATAAGCAGACCGGCGGCACAGACAGGAGGTAGATGTCATGAGTAAGATTTTTAAGACGGCGTCAACAGCCATGATCGCCGTGGGTCTGGCCTTTCTCTTCCGATATATTCAGACCCAGGGCGTCAGCAAGCTGGACATCCTCCGGCAGCCCAGTTATTATACAGTACAGAATTACTGGTTCGTCTTTGTGGCGGGGATCGCAGTGCTGTTGTTCAGCCTTCTGGGAAGCTTTTTTTCCTGGTTCAAGGAGTTTGACGTGAAAGAGGAGATTCTCCCCAATGCCGGTTATGCCAGCGATCAGGAGATCCGGACCTGGGTTGCAGGAGAAGGCACGGAAGAGACAGAGGACGGCGGACGGACCCGGGTGCTGCCGGGGAGCGCCGCCGTGGCGGAGACGGAAGTCATGGGCCGGGAGAGCCGGTCCGCGGCGGAGACGGAAGTCATGGGCCGGGAGAGCCGGTCCGCGGCGGAGACGGAGGTCATGGGCCGGGAGAGCCGGTCCGCGGCGGAGACGGAGGTCATGGGCCGGGAAGGAACCGGGGCCGCGGGGCACACGGAGCTTCTGTCCGGAAGCCGGTCCTCAGATCCGGATAACAGCGGTCAGGCCACGGAGATTTTGTCGGGAAGGGGGGAATGATCATGAGAAAATTCGGTTGCGGAGCTTTTCTTGTCTGGCTTCTGGCTTTTGGAATCTGTGCCTGCGGCGGCAGCGCAGAAAGTTCGGATTCGGCGGTATTCTATGAGGATGTCAGCGACATCAACGAGGCCGCCGGCCGTGCCTGGGACCAGGGACAGTTTAAAGAAAGCTTAAAACAGTATGCGGAGGCTATGAAGGCCAATCCCGTAGACATGGATTCAAGAATCGGCATGGTCAGATGTCAGATCGCCCTGGAAAATTACGATCTGGCGGGCACCAACCTGGAGGCTGCCCTGAAGGTGGATCCGAGAAACGAAGAAATCTACGACCTGTATGTGGAGCTCAGTGAAAAAGCGGACCGCCTCTCCTATGCCAGGACGGCGGTGAATCAGGCCAGAATCTACGGCGTTCAGTCCTTCCTGGACAGAGTGCCGTCTTCCCCGGAGCTGGAGCTTGGGGAAGGGGAATATGATTCCAGGATAGAATTGGGCATCAGCGCTCAGGAGGGGGCACAGATCTATGTGACTGAGAAAAAGAATCAGGGGCAGAGAACGAATTATCTCTACGCTGCGCCTGTCTCCATAACCAGGGGGACCACGGAGCTGGAGGTCTACTGTGTAAAAGACGGGATCCCCAGCGAATCGGTCAAGGCCCGGTATATCTGCGAATACGCTCCGGTGGAGGTGGTTTTTGAGGATCCGGTTCTTGAGAAGATGGTGAGAGCTTCCTTAAACCGTCTGGAGGGACCCGTCACGGATGCGGACTGTGAGGGAGTGACCAGATTGTCTCACTATGACATCAGGGCGGCTTTCGGGATGGACTATGAGGAATATGAGCAGGCGAAGGTCAGTACCCTCAATGATCTGTACTGGCTGCCCGGCCTGCTGGAACTCTATCTCAACGGCCAGTCGGTCATAACGGATTTCTCTCCCATGACCCAGTGCAGGAAACTTCGAACCGTGGACGTGGCAGACTGCGGGGTGTCGGACATTTCCTTTGTGGAGAGCATGGCGAATCTGGATTATTTCAGGGCGGGAGGAAACGAGATTGCCGATGTGACCCCTCTGTCCGGCTGCAAAAGCCTGGACAGTCTTTATATTGATAACAACCCTGTAGCCGATCTGTCGCCCCTGTCCGGGATAGATCTGCGGTATCTGTCTGTATCCGCTTCCCAGATAGCGGACAGTTCTGTCCTGAAAAGCCTGCCAGAGCTCCGGTACCTGTCTTTGTACGGCTGCGGAGGATTTGATTTCAGTGTCCTGGCGGATGTGCCGGAGCTGAAAGAACTGTTTGCGTACGCCGGGGACAACAGGAGTGACGGAGAGACACCCATAGGGGATCTGAGCTTTGTGGAACATCTGACGGGACTGGAGCGTCTGTCTCTGAGCGGAATCACAGATTATTCCCAGATTGGTCTTGCCGGCAATCTGCCTAACCTGAATTATCTCTACTTCAGCACTCTGAAATACTCCGAGCCGCCGCAGGAACTGGTAGACGAGCTGAGGCAGAAGCTGCCCGGCTGTGAGATCCGATATTAAGATGCAGATCCGGCTCATATAAGCCCTGTGAGATACTGTACTCCGTGAAGAAGGCCGTCCCGGTCAATGGGATCCGTGATAAAGTCGGCTGCGGCTTTCACCTGGTCGTTGCCGTTGCCCATGGCGATGCCCACGCCGGCATAGCGGATCATGGGGATGTCGTTATATCCGTCTCCTATGGCGGCGGTCTGTTCCCGGGTAAGTCCGTAGTGTTCCATGACCTTTTCGATGCCCAGCTGTTTGCTGCCGCCTTTGGGAGTCACGTCATAAGCGCCGCCGTCATGCCACCGGGTGATGTCGCAGAGGGGAAGACAGGCGGAGAGGGCCGGCAGATGTTCGTCGCCGGTGTAGGGGATCATCTGGTACACCGGCTGTTCCAGACCTCTCTCCATGAAAGGTTCCACAGGGGGAATGGCCGTTCCGATCTGTGCCTGGAGCCGTTCCAGCTGCGGAGTGATATGGCTCACATACATGGCGGCTTCTTCCATAAAGATAAGTGAGAATCCCAGATCCTGTCTCAGTTTCAGCATAGCCTGAACCTGGGATGGGGGAATGGGATTTTTGTATATGGGGGAAAAACTGCCGTCCAGGCACAGGCTTCCGTTCAGAAGCACATAGCCGTCAAACCGGAGATCTCCCAGAAGTCCCTCTTCCCGGATCTCCAGAAGATGCCTTCCTGTGGCCACAAAGCAGAGGATCCCCGCCTTTCGGGCCAGGTCCAGAGCTTCATATGTGGAGGGGCGGATGCCCTGTTCCGTAAAATCTCTCAGTGTTCCGTCAATATCAAAAAATATGGCTTTGATCATGATCGTTTCTCCCTGTTTTTATAGTCATATGTAAGGATCTGCTGTTTTTCCACCCGTTCCCGGATCTGCCGGACAAAAGACTCGGGTCCGAGGACCTTAACCACAGGCCCGAAGGAAAGCACCTGGATCAGCAGCTCTGTCTCCCATCTCGTGTCATAGTAGATGGTGCAGCGGTAGGTCCCCCTGTCCTCCAGACGTTCTACTTTTTTCTGATAGCAGGAAAAATGGAGCATGGTCCGTTCCAGGCCATTGCGTTCCGTGGTGATCTCCAGGACCAGAGGTTCCCGGCACAGACAGCGGTCCAGATACCGGTCCACATCCACGGGCCGGGGACAGAAGTCGCCGGTCTCTTTCAGAGAAAGGATCCTGGCTACATTGAGAAGATCCAGGCGGGGCCTGCCGTTTTTCCTCACAGCCAGGGCACAGAGGCGGAATTTGCCGTCCCGCTGGCCATATTCCAGGCGGCAGGGAAGCCACCTGTGGGAAATGATATTGCCTTTTCCGGACAGATAGGACACGGATAGAAACTGCCGGCTGGAGACCGCGGCCAGGATCGTCTGCATGTGTTTCCGGTACATGGCCGAAGAGAAGGGGTCGTGGTCTTCATACTGATCGAAGAGACAGAAATCCGAGGTCCGGTAAAGGGGCTTCACATCTGCCAGAAGCTTTTTCAGCCCGGCAAGCTGAGAGTCGGTGAAGAACAGACAGAACCGGGGATCCTCCGTGAGAGACCTCAGCCACGACTTCTGAAGCCGGGTAAGGGGCTGGGGGAACAGGGGCCGGTTCAGGACAGATCGGAAACGGCCGTCCCCCGACGGATCCGGCTCCAGAAAGGGCCAGTCTCCCCGGATCAGCTTGGGCACGATGTACAGGGCGCTTTCGTCATGGCCATGTATCCTGGCCATGTGTTCGATCTGGCGGCGGGTAAGGGGACACTGCCGTGCTTCCTCCAGAATCCTGGCCACCGTATGATAATAGCAGTTATAAAATTCTGAAAACAAAAGTGCATCATCCGTTTTTTTCATCTGTATCTTCTCCTGACGGTCTGTCTTCTGCAGACAGATAACAGGCCTCCATCTTTTCCATATCGGTCCGGAAACGCTGTTCCACGAAAGGGTTGGAACAATGGAAGGAAGCGATCCGTCCGGTAAAAGTCTTTACCCAGGGAAGAAGCTCTGCGGCATCCAGACACTGGCGGGTGTATCCGTACAGTCCCGGTCCCAGGCGTTTTAGGACGCCGCCCCGGCCCTCCCGCTCCAGCCTGTCAAGGATATACCCCTCGGTCTTTTCGTCAAAAACGATCTCCATGGACACGGTCTCCGGCTTTCGGGAATCTCCGAAGGACACCCCCCATACCAGAGGAAAGACACGGGCAAAGTCTTCCACGACAGCGTCCCGGTCCGGATCCGGCTCCAGCAGTTCCACATTCTGGATCGTGTCCAGGCGGAAGGAGGACAGGCGGCGGGAATCGTCCCGTCTGGCACAGACATATCTGCGCCCTGTCTGAGTGCCGGTGAGGATCTTAAGAGGAGTGACGATAATTTTTCCGACATGTCTGCTCCTGGTACTCTTAATGGTTATGAGGACCCTGGATCCCTGTTCCATGGCCGTGAGCAGAGGAAGAAGGACTTCATCCTCCAGAGTATGGACCAGATAGTCGCTGCGGAAGCGGAAACAGTCATTAGCTTTGTTCCAGAAATCCAGGATGGTGCTGCCGATAAAGCCAAAGGGTGCGGCGCCCTGGAAAAAGCTTACGGCCAGAGTCAGGGAGGAAAAAAGCCCGGGACCGGTCAGGGCCCCGTTCTCTGTATACCCGTAGAGGTACTGCTTTCCTTCCTTTCTGCGGACGATGAGTCCTTCTTTCTCATAAGCCGCCAGCTTCCGGCGGATAGTCTGAGTGTCAAAAAGACGGTGGTAATGTTCCTGGAGCTGGTCGGCGATGGTCTCCAGGCTGCGGAAGCAGCCGTCGCCGAGGAGATCCGGCAGAAAGAACCGCAGAGCGATGTCGTTATCCGTAAATGTTTTGGACTTCCAGGCCTGATATAGGGGATTGACAGCCATCCGGCCGGAATCCAGCGTGAGGAAAACCTGTTTTTTGTGGCCGCTCCGGTCCTGGCGTATGTAATCGGAAAACCAGCTTTCCATGCGGCGGCGCTGGTTATCATAAGTTCTGCCGCTCTTCTCGCGAAAGTCTTCCCGGGTCTTGAAGCCGTAGATATAAAAGTCGCGGACATAAGAGCGGATCCGGTCAAAATGCTTGATCAATTCGTTGTATTCGGACATGGTGTTCTCCGGGGGGCAGGATGTAATAAAATGTATAGGGCAGAGACTGTGAGAATATTCTGACAATATATTCCGTCCAAAGCCTCCATATGCCGGACATTCTCGCGCCTGTCTGATACAGAGTATATCATTATTTGCATGTGCCTGCAAGGTATGGGAGACGGAGAACATAGAATGGGGGTCCTTTCTGAGTTGTCTATGGCTTTGGTGGAATATTTCTGCAGCCAGCTCTGAAAAGACACGAACCTCGCAGCTTTTTTGAAATGATGTTTTGGACTTGTGGTGATATGATAGGGTCACCGAAAGGGTCATGGTTCTGGCTTACAGTCCTGGCGTATGGGCCAGACGGTGCCGCTGCTGTGCAGTACGGTATGCCGCCGGAGACATGGAGACTCTCAGCACCCGGCAGGGACTGGGAACAATGGATGTAATATTGATTACGCGGGTTCGACTCCCGCCGGTGAAAACCGTTGCTTAGTGGTTAAAGCGATCAAAGGATGCCCGTCACGCATCTCTTACAAGGAGGAAGACATGAGATCTGCCAGCACTTCTCTCTTTCCGGAGGAAGGAGGGAGGCGCAGCGGGAAGCCCGCCAGCACCGCCTCGTGGGAGACGGCCGGAGGGTATCCCGGAGCCCGGCAGCTGTATCAGACCGGGACAGGGATACAGGATGAGCCGTTTTCAGGGGAAACGTCCGGGAGGCTGCACAGGATGCAGCCGGCCGGGACAGGTCCGCAGAGTTTCCTGCGGCAGATTTCAGGTCGGAATCGCCGAGGAAGAGCCGGAAGCAGGGATGGGAGGAATCGGAACGGAAGGAAAGACTGGAGGGAAATTATGAAATATCAGATCAATCAGAATCAGTGCGGTTTTTTGATGAAGAACGGCTGTTTTGTCAGGACTGTTTACAGCGGAACGTACCATTTTCTGAGAGCCATGGGCTATGAGATGGTGGTGGAGGATATGGAAGGTCTGGTAGGGTTTAACAGGGTTCCACGGGAGATCCTTCTGAAGGAGGATGAAGTATTTGCGGGGAAGGTGCTGTCTGTGCTGATCCCGGAGGGACATATCGGAGTTCTGAAAAAGGACGGGGTCGTGCAGAAGATCCTCACGGAGACGGAGTATCTGTTCTGGAATGTGTGGAACCGGTATGAGGTGGAGCTTCTGGACATGAGAGAGCCGGAGGCGGCAGGAAAGGTGCCCAAGGCCTGTATGGCCCAGATCCCCATAAAATATTATAAAAAGGTGGAGATCCAGCCGGGAGAGGTGGGAATCCTGTACTATGACAACCAGGTGGTGAAGGAGCTGGAGACCGGGACTTACTACTACTGGGTCTATTCCAGAGATGTGCTGTGCCGGGTCGTGGATCTGAAGATCCGTCCCCTGGAGATCTCGGGACAGGAGATCCTGACGGCGGACCGCATCGGCGTGCGGATCAATCTGATGTGTACATACCAGGTGGTGGAGCCCCGGACCATGATCGAGACCATCAGGAATCTGGAGAATCAGGTCTACGCCTGCGTCCAGCTGGTGATCCGGGAATATATCGGGAGATACAGGCTGGATGAGCTGCTGGAGCAGAAGGAGGAGATCTCTCAGTTCATTTTCCAGAGACTTAAGGAGGCAGAGGGAGATTACTGTATCCGGTTTAAGAGTGCAGGCATCAAGGATATCATTCTGCCGGGGGAGATCAGAGACATCATGAACACGGTCCTGGTGGCGGAGAGAAAGGCCCAGGCCAACGTGATCACCAGAAGAGAGGAGGTGGCTTCCACCCGGTCTCTGCTGAACACTGCCAGGCTGATGGACGAGAATAAGACGCTGTATAAGCTGAAGGAGATGGAATGCCTGGAGAGGATCTGTGCCCAGGTGGGCAATATCCAGGTGGGAGGCGGAGCTCTGCTGGAGCAGCTGAAGGCTCTGGTAGGTTAAGGTAGCCAAAAGTAAGGGTTTGTGTTATACTTATGGCATGGGAACATGGAAAGTGAGCCAGGAATCTAAAAACAGATTCTTGGCTTATTCCTGTTAAACAGACTATAAAGGAAAAGGATGCAGGAGCATGGATAAAAAAGAAACATTTCAGAGACCAGGCAGTTCCCGGCAGAAGAAGGCTGCCGTCATCAACGATATGGCCGGTTTCGGCCGATGCGCCCTGACAGTGGCTCTTCCTGTTGTCTCCAGATTAAAAGTTCAGTGCTGTCCGGTCCCCACAGCCATTTTGTCCAACCACACGGCTTATCCCGACTTCTTTCTGGACGATTATACGGACCGTATGGAGGATTATCTTGACCGGTGGAGGAAGCTGGGCCTGACATTTGACGGCATAGGGACAGGATTTTTAAGTTCCGAAAAGCAGATCGGCATCGCCGGAAGGGTTATCCGGGATTTTCGGAAAGAGGATACGATCGTGGTGGTTGACCCGGTCATGGGGGATAACGGGAAACTGTATGCCGCCTGTACCCGGCAGGTGTGCAGGGAGATGATAAAACTGGCAGAGAGCGGGGATATTGTGACTCCCAATGTGACGGAATGCTGTATCCTGACAGGCAGGGATTTCCACGAAGGCCGGTGGAAAGATGGAGAACTTCTGGCTATGGCCAGGGATCTGGCGGAGAGAGGGCCGGGGAAGGTGGTGATCACCGGCGTGCCTGCAGGCAGCTATATCGGTAATTTCTGCTATGAGAGAAAGAGGGAAGCGGAAGGGTGCAGCGAGACATGGGCTCTGAGACGGGTAAAAAAAGCGGGAGAATCACGGTGCGGCACCGGTGACATTTTTTCCGCCGTGATCCTGGCGGATGCAGTCAACAAGGTGCCGCTGGAGAAGTCTGTGAAGAAGGCTGCGGACTTTATCAGCCTCTGTATCAGAAAATCCGAAGAGCTGGAGGTTCCCCTTACGGACGGAGTCTGTTTTGAAGAAGTGCTGGACCGGCTGAAGCCGTGACGGCCGGCAGATCCCGGAGAATCAGGAAGTTTCTTCCGTCTGCCGCAGCCGGTACTGCCGGGGCGTATACCCGAAAGCTTCCCGGAAGGTCTGGCCGAAATAACTGCTGCTGTTAAAGCCGCAGGCGGCGCTGACGTCAGTCACAGACAGAGAAGTATGCTTCAGAAGGCTGCAGGCTTTGCGGAGCCGGTAGTCTGTCAGATAGGCAAATGGGGAAAGCCCCAGAGTCTCCTGAAAACAGCGGCTGCATTCACGGGAACTGATAAATGCAGATCCGGCGATATCGTTGAGAGAGATCGTTTCCTGATAATGAGAGGCCACATATTCCATCATGGTTTTGATGCGGTCATTGCGGGGTGTCCTTTTTTCTTCTATCCGGAGATCCTTTGTCAGGGAAAACAGGATGCGCCACAGCCTGGTCATGATCTCCCGGACATCAAACTCATACCCCTCTTCTTTTCTTGTGTAGCATCCGTATGCCTCTTTCATGAGAGAGATGATCTTCTGATGGAGAGGAAATGAAGGATCGAAGCGGTACAGATCCAGACCCGGGTGCCGGATCAGGGGAGTGATGTAGCGGCTTAACAGGATACTGGGTTCCTGTCCTCCCAGAAAGGAGGGATGGAAGATATGCTCCTCCTGAAGACAGGAAGCGCCCGGGGGACATCTGGTCAGATGGAGGACTCCCGCATTGATGAAGCCTCCTTCTCCTTTGTGGAAGGTATGGATTCCTCCCGGCAGAACATAATCCAGAACGCCGCTGCGCAGGTAGAAAAGCTCCGCTTCATTGTGCCAGTGCCAGGGAAATGTTCTTCCGGGAAGGGTGTGGAGAGTGCAGAGGTTCGTCATGTAAGGGAACTCCGCAGTGATGCACTGGACGGTTTCCTCCAGAGTAGAAGAATTGATGCGGTTTTGATGTCATCGGCGTATGCGGACAGTTCTCTGCCGCCGGAAGAAAGCTCCTGATTCATGGTAATCTCCTTTATCTGTCTGAATATTTATATTTTTTGACTGATTTTTGATAGAATTTGGCCTGAATATGCAATATAATTATACTGATAAAAACAAAAAAACACAAGGGAGGAATTGCTGTGATACAGGAAAAAGGGGCGGGCCCTGTCCGGGCGGATTATCATGTGCACACCAGCTTCAGCGACGATTCGGAGACTCTCATGGAGGAGGCGGTGCTCCACGCCATTGCCGTGGGGCTGGACGAGATCTGTTTTACGGAACATATGGATTACGGAGTGAAGACGGATCTGAACTGCGACTGTGAAAAATATGTGGAGGAAGTGAGACGGTGCCAGGCGCTGTACGGAGATAAAATAGCCATACGGCTGGGTATGGAGTTCGGGATGCAGACCCATACCGTCAGACAGTTCCGGGATACGTTTCACAGGTATCCCTTCGATTTTATCATTCTGTCCTGCCATCAGGTGGACAACCAGGAATTCTGGACTTATGAATTTCAGGAAGGGAAGACTCAGGATGAGTACAACCGCAGATATTATGAGGAGATCCTCCATGTGGTGCAGCAGTACGATGACTACAGCGTTCTGGGGCATCTGGACATGATCTGCCGGTATGACAAGGCAGGCATCTATCCTCTGGAGAAAGTGAAGGATCTGATCGCGGAGATTTTGAGCCATGTGATCTCCAGGGGAAAGGGCATTGAGGTCAATACGTCCTGCTACAGGTATAAGCTTCCGGACCTGACGCCGGCCAGGGACATCCTCAGGCTGTACCGTCAGCTGGGAGGGGAGATCATCACCATCGGGTCCGATGCCCACACGATCCCGTGGATCGGCTGGGAGACGGTTCAGACTCAGGAAGAGCTGAAGAAACTGGGATTTGAGAACATATATACTTTTGAAAATATGAAACCGGTGGGACATAAACTGGTATAGTCTGGAGGGGAAAAGGAAATGGGAAAAGTGATATTTCTGGATGTGGACGGAACTTTGGTGGATTATGAGGGAAGACTGCCGGAGTCAGCGGCGGCGGCTGTCAGAAAGGCGAGAGAAAACGGTCACCGGGTGTATATCTGTACGGGAAGAAGCAAGGCAGAGGTCTATCCCTATCTGTGGGACATCGGTCTGGACGGCATGATCGGAGGAAACGGAAGTTATGTGGAGGATCACGGCCATGTGGTCATGCACCAGCTGATCACCGCGGACCAGTGCCGCAGGGTCGTGGACTGGCTCCATGACCGGAAGCTGGAATTTTATCTGGAGAGCAACAACGGGCTGTTTGCCAGCGAGCATTTTGCCGAGAAGGCTCAGCCGGCCATGCGGGAATACAGCAGGAGAAAAGGAAAAGCAGATGCGGACAGCATTACTGTGGCCGCCGCATTTCCCGATATGATCTACGGCGGAGAGCTGTACCGGGATGACCTGAACAAGGTGAGCTATCTGCTGAACAGTTATGAGGATTTTCTGGAAACCAGGGAACAGTTTCCGGACCTGGAGAACAACACCTGGGGCGGAGCCGGGGAGACGGCCCTCTTCGGAGATCTGGGCGTTAAAGGGATCACCAAGGCAAACGCCATCTCCAGCCTTCTGGCTTATCTGGGAGCAGACAGGGAAGACACTATGGCCTTCGGGGATGCGAAGATCGATATTCCCATGCTGGAGTACTGTGCCGTGGGAGTATCTATGGGAAACGGAGGTCCTGAGATCAAAGAGATGGCAGACTGTATTACGGACAGTGTGGAAGAAGACGGACTGTATCACGCATTTGTAAAATTCGGACTGATCGAAAACTGAGGGCGGGAGAAGAGGACCATGACAAACAGAGAGAGAAGAGATGCCCAGATGGCATATATTTCTGATGACAGTATCATGGAGGAGCAGAGGATCTGCAGAAGGAAGCTGCAGAAGCTGAATTTTATGGACAGGTCTGATTTTCAGGGGATCCAGGAAACCGTAAAGGATCTGCTGGGAAAATCAGAGGGAGCGTTTATTAATCCTCCCTTTTACTGCGACTACGGAACCCACATTGAAGTCGGAAAGAATTTTTATGCAAATTATAACTGCACCATACTGGATGTGGCAAAGGTAAAGATCGGTGACAACTGTCTGCTGGCGCCCAATGTGGCCATCTACACCGCTGGTCATCCTATTCACCCCATGAGCCGCAATTCCGCTTACGAATACGGAAAAGAGGTGACGATCGGAGACAATGTATGGATCGGGGGCAATGTGGTGATCTGTCCGGGAGTCCGCATCGGCGATAATGTGGTCATCGGCGCAGGCAGCGTGGTTACCAGAGATATTCCCGACTGGTCCGTGGCGGCAGGAAACCCCTGCCGGGTACTGCGTCCTATAACAGATAACGACAGGAGAAAACTGTTCGGCGATGAGGAGATCGACCGGGAAGCCTGGGAAGAGATCGTAAAAATGACAGAGAATCAGGAGGACACGCCATGATCAGACTGATCGCTATGGATATGGACGGCACCCTGTTAAACAGCCGGAAAAAGATCAGTCCAAGGACCCGAAAGGCTCTGCTCCGGGCGGAGGAGGCAGGTATCAGGCTGATCCTGGCTTCGGGACGGCCCACGACAGGACTGATGAGATTTGCGGAAGAACTGGAGATGAACCGTTATCACGGCCTTCTGGTTTCCTACAACGGTTCCAAGGTCATGGATTGTCAGACCGGCCAGGTGCTTTTTAATCAGGCCATGACCGTGGAGGAGGGGAAGGCGGTGCTGGAACATATGAAGAAATTTCCGCGGGTGCGTCCCATGATCGATCACGGGAAATACATGTATGTCAACGATGTGTACGACCAGATGATCTGCCTGGATGGAAAGGATTTTAATGTGCTCCAGTACGAATCAAGGGGAAACGGGTATCTGCTGTGTGAGGCAGAGGATCTGGCGGCTTTCGCAGATTTCCCTCTGAACAAGATTCTGACAACTGCGGACCCGGAGTATCTCCAGGACCACTATCGGGAGATGATGGAACCTTTTGAGGACAGGTTAAACTGTACGTTTACAAGCAGGTTTTACTTTGAGTTTACGGCTCAGGGCATCGACAAGGCCAGAGCTCTGGAGACGGTGCTGGCGCCTATGGGGTACGGGCGGGAGGATCTGATGGCTTTCGGCGACGGCCACAACGATGCCTCCATGCTGGCCTGGGCGGGGCACGGCGTAGCCATGGCCAACGGGGTGCCGGAGCTGAAGGCCCGGGCTCACGAGGTGACTGCTTCCCTGGACGAGGACGGGGTCGGTCTGGTGGTGGAGAGGTTTTTAGAATGAAGACAGAGCTTCTGGAAAAGATTGTGAAAATGGTACAATGATAGAAAGAGTCCGGCCTGCCGGGCTCTTTTGCCGTTCCTACAGAAACCCCCTGTGGCACATCAAAAAAAAATGTGGTAGAATACTTGTCATAAAGCATAATTTTTCGGAAACGGTAAAGGAGAATCCATGAATATTGCAGAGATCGCCAGGCGGGCCGGGGTATCCAGTGCGGCAGTATCCCGCTATTTTAATAACGGATATATATCGGAGGAAAAACGGGAGCAGATCCGCAGGGTGGTGGAGGAGACGGGCTACAGGCCTTCGCTCCAGGCCCAGACGCTGAGGACCAGGAAGACAAAGCTCATAGGAGTGATCCTTCCCAAGATCGATTCTGCAGCTGCCATGGGAAACATCGTAGCCGGAATCCTTTCTGTGATCAATGACAACGGTTATCAGATGCTGCTGGCAGATACTCAGAGCGATCCTCAGAAGGAACTGGAATATCTGAGGTTCTTTAACGAGAAGCAGGTAGACGGAGTCGTCCTTGTGGCTACGGTCTTTACTTCGGATCACAGGAAAGCTCTGAAAGAGATGACGGTTCCCGTGGTGATCGTGGGACAGCAGCTTTCCGGGTATCACTGCGTATATCATGACGATTACCACGCTTTCTATGACATCACCACACTGCTGCTGGACAAAGGCCGGAGGCGGATGGGGTATGTAGGCGTGTTTCATCAGGATAAGGCGGTGGGAGTGGAACGGTTCAGAGGATACTCTGATGCCGTGAGGGCCGCGGGACTGGAGGAGCTTACAGAGCGCCATGTGACGGCTGACTTTACCATGGAGTCCGGTTATGAGAAGGCCGGGGAACTGCTGGAGAGATACCCGGATACAGACAGCGTGATCTGTGCCACAGATTCCATCGCCATCGGCGTCATGCAGTATCTGAAGGAAAAGAAGATCTCGATTCCCCGCCAGGTTATGGTGACGGGGCAGGGAGATTCCAGCCTGTCAAAGGTGGTGACGCCCGGTCTTGCCACGATCCGTTATTCCTATGAGGAGAGCGGACGGCTGGCTGCAGCGGTGCTTCTGGAGCTTCTGGAGAAAAAGGAAAGCGCCATGAAGGAAATCAAGTTGGGATATTCTATAGTGGAGAGGGAGTCTGCGGCAGATTGATTGACGGAAGACCTCGGGCGGAATCACTAAAAACAGCCTACAAAATTTGTGAAATCTGGCTATAGGAAAACAGTTGCCCCCAGTGCTTCGGTGTGGTACAATGATTTGTGAAATCGATTACATAACCATTGACAAAAATCAGTAATCGGAGGCTGAGATGAGAAAGAAGATCATATTTCTGGATATTGACGGGACTCTGACAGAGCCGGGCTCTAATGTGCCGCCGGAATCTGCCATGAAGGCCGTCAGGGGAGCACAGGAAAAGGGACATTATGTTTTTTTGTGCACGGGGCGCAATTATGACATGCTCTCCCCCCTGCTTCCTCTGGGATTTGACGGTGTGGTGGCCAGCTGCGGCGGTTATGTCCGGTTTAAGGATCAGGTGATCTACGACTGCTCCATGACAGAGGAGCAGAAGGAGAGGGCCATGACGGTCCTGAAAGACAGCGGTGTGTTCCGCACCGTCGAGTGCATGGACGGGTCCTATACCGACGAGGGTCTGAAAGAATTTCTGGAGAGTCATGGAGACGAGGGAGCCAACAGCGAACTGCTGCGGTGGCGCAGGCAGCTGGAGCAGTCTTTAAATATCCGTCCCATGGCGGAATACCGGGGCCAGCCGGTGTACAAGATCGTGGTTATGGCCGACTGCAGAGAACGGTTTGAGGAGCCGGAGAAGGTGCTGGGACAGGAATTTGAACTGTGTCTTCAGGAACCGGACCAATACGGATATATCAACGGGGAACTGGTGAACCGGAAGTTCGATAAGGGCAAAGGCGTGGAGAGAGTATGCGGGTATCTGGGCATCCCTCTGGAGGACACGGTGGGGTTCGGCGACAGCGTCAATGACGAGGCCATGCTGAAGACCGTGGCTTTAAGCATCTGCATGGCCGACGGGAGCCCGAAGATGAAAGAACTGGCTGATGATGTCTGTCCGCCGGTGAAGGAGGACGGATTGTATCAGGGATTTGTAAAACACGGTCTTTGCGGAGAGGAGGGGAAATAGAGGAATTCCAGGGGAGATTTATACAGGACAGATCATTTAAACAGAAAGGAAGGACAAGAATATGGAGAAGAGTCAGAAGACAGCCGAGCCTGTAAAGGCAAAGGATGGCGCAGGGGAGAAGATGGATGCCGTCTATCGGAGACGGTTTGACAGGCATTTTGAGGAATTAAAATGGCTTTATATAGAGCTGTATGAGAACGATTCCATGTTTGCGGAGCTTTGCGACAACATGGAGAGATATTATGGAGAGCGGGCTCAGGATCTGAAGGAGACGGATCTGCTGCGGGAGGAGCATCCGGACTGGTATAAGCAGAACGATCTGCTGGGCATGATGCTCTATATCGACAACTTCGGCAAGACTATGAAGGGCGTGGAGGAAAAACTGGATTATCTGGAAAAATGCAATGTAAACTATGTCCATCTCATGCCGTTTCTGGACACGACAGAGGGCAAGTCCGACGGCGGCTATGCGGTTTCCGATTTCAGAAAGGTCCAGGAGAAACTGGGGACCATGGAGGATCTGGAGAGCCTGACCGCCGCCTGCCATAAGAAGAACATGAACGTCTGTATGGATTTTGTCATGAACCATACCTCGGAAGATCACGAGTGGGCCAGGAAGGCCAGACAGGGAGACGGAGAATACATGAGCCGGTATTTCTTCTTCGACAACGACCGGATCCCCAATATGTATGAGGAGACGGTTCCCCAGGTATTCCCCACCACGGCCCCGGGGAATTTTACCTGGCTTCCCGATGCGGGCCACTATGTGATGACTATGTTTTATCCGTATCAGTGGGATCTGAATTACAAAAATCCCAGGGTGTTCAATGAGATGATGTACAATTTCCTGTACCTGGTGAATCAGGGCATCGATATCGTCCGCCTGGATGCGGTTCCCTACATCTGGAAGGCTCTGGGGACCACCTGCCGCAATCTTCCCCAGGTTCACACTCTTGTCCGCCTCATGCGCATGATCAGCGAGATCGTGTGTCCAGGCGTGCTGCTTCTGGGCGAGGTGGTCATGGAGCCGGCGAAGGTAGTGCCTTATTTCGGGACTGTGGAGAAGCCCGAGTGCCATATGCTCTACAATGTGACCACCATGGCCACCACCTGGCACACCGTAGCCACCAGAGAGGTAAGCCTGCTGAAGAGACAGCTGGACATCGTCAACGGACTGCCTAAAGAGTATGTATTTTTAAATTATCTCCGGTGCCATGACGACATCGGATGGGGGCTTGACTACGATACCCTGAGACTGTCAGGTATCGACGAGAGAGCTCACAAACAATATCTCAACGATTATTTCCAGGGCTACACAGGAGGCAGCAACAGCCGGGGACAGCTTTACAACGCGGATCCGGTTACGGGAGATGCCAGATTCTGCGGAACCACGGCCTCTCTGTGCGGTATCGAGAAAGCCGGCTTCGAGCAGGATGAAGAGGCTATGGAGAGAGCCGTCAGGCTGGATGTGATGCTCCACGCTTACATGTTCATGCAGTCCGGGATCCCGGTCCTCTACAGCGGCGACGAGATCGGCCAGGTCAACGACTACAGCTATGAGAAGGACCCCAACAAGGCGGCGGATTCCCGCTATCTCCACAGGGGAGCCATGCGCTGGGAGCTGGCGGCCAGGGCGGACGACCCGGATACGGTGGAGGGAAAGATCTTCGGCAGGCTGAAACGGCTGGAGGAGATCCGGAAACAGGAGAAGGCATTTGTGTCCTACGGCGATGCCTGGACCGTGGAGACCTGGGATCCCTCCATCCTGTGCATCGCAAGGCAGTATGAAGGAGAGAAGATCCTGGGGCTGTTTAATTTCAGCGAGTTTGACAGGATTGCCTGGATCAACGAGACCGACGGCGTGTATGAAGATATGATCTCAGGAGAAGAGATGGAAGCGGCAGGAGTCAACATTCCCGCCTACGGATTTTATTATCTGAAGAGAAAATAAGGACATATGAGAGAACCGGTATCTGTCTGAAACGGCAGCTGCCGGTTTTTTTGTTCTATAGGGTGCGTTCTATAGAACAAAAACCTCCGGGCAAAAAAGGAACATTTTCACATGTTTATAAAAAAGAGTCAGTGGGACAATATCATCAGATGAAATCTCTATAAGAAGACAGAAAGGACAGGTGGAAGGACTGATGAAGGTGGACCGGAGAAAAGTGATCAGAGGATGTATGTGGACGTTGAAAGCCGTTTTGATCCTGCTGCTGGTCTGTGTCGTGATCTCTGCCTGCGCCGTGTTCGCGTGGGTCCGGAATGTCATCGGCAGGGCTCCTGATATCGGAGCTCTCAGCTTCCGGCCTCAGGGATTTGCAACCACCATCTATGACAGAGAAGGAAATGAGACGGAGAAACTGGTGATGGAGGGGGCCAACAGAGAGGAAGCTTCCTTTGACGAGATCCCGGAAGATCTCATAAATGCCTTTATCGCCATCGAGGATGCCCGGTTCTGGGAGAACAACGGAATCGATATAAGGGCCATCCTGCGGGCTGCAAAGGGAGTGATCACAGGCGATTCCTCGGCAGGAGGAGGAAGCACCATCACTCAGCAGCTGATTAAAAATTCCGTCTTCGGCGGAGGGATGGAGCAGACCTTTAAAGAGCGTCTTGAGAGAAAGATCCAGGAACAGTATCTGGCGGTAGAGCTTACGAAGCGGTCAGACAAGAAGACCATCCTGACCAATTATCTCAACACCATCAATCTGGGATCCAATACTCTGGGGGTGAAGGTGGCTGCCAGACGGTATTTTGACAAGGAACTAAAAGACCTGACTCTGTCCGAGTGCGCTGTGCTGGCCGGGATCACAAAAAATCCTTCCAGGCTTAACCCTCTTACAGGGGCGGAGGAAAACAGGGCCCGCAGGGCCAGGATCCTGGATAATATGGAGGCCCAGGGGATGATCACGGCAGAGGAGAAAAAAGAGGCTCTGGAGGATGATGTCTATTCCCGCATCCAAAATGTGGATGTGGAGACAAAGGCAGAAGCCATCCCCTACAGCTACTTCACGGATCAGGTCATCAGCCAGGTCACGAACGCCATGACGGAAGAGCTGGGTTATTCCAGGGAGCTGGCCAGGAAGATGATCTATTCCGGCGGCTTGTCCATCTATACCACCCAGGACATGTCCATGCAGCAGATCGTGGACGAGGAGATCAATGATCCCGGTCATTATGACAGAGTATCCTGGTCCGCAGATTACAGGCTGACGGTGAGACATGAAGACGGCAGCCTGTCTCATTATTCGGAAAAGGATCTGGAGACATTTCTTAAGGCAAAGCTCCAGAGAGAAGAGACGGGCCGTTATCAGGATGAAGAGGCGCTGAAAGAGGATATCAGGCTGTTTAAAGACTATATCATGGGAGAAGGAGACAGGGAAGAGGGAGAGAATCTGACCATGGTGATACAGCCTCAGACCTCTCTTGTGCTTATGGATCAGCATACAGGGGAGGTACTGGCCATCAGCGGAGGACGGGGAGAAAAGACGGCCAGCAGGACCCTGAACCGGGCCACGGATTCTCTCAGGCAGCCCGGTTCTATCTTCAAGGTCATCGCCGCCTTTGCCCCTGCCCTGGACGGAAAGAATGCTACCCTGGCCACGGTTTACTATGACGGGCCCTACTCGGCGGGGAAAAAGGAATTCCGCAACTGGTACGGAAGATATTACGGATACTCCAACATCAGGGAGGCCATCGCATATTCCATGAATATCGTGGCGGTCCGCTGTATGATGGACACGGTTTCTCCCCAGCTTGGGGTGTGGTACGCCAGGAACCTGGGCATCACCACCCTGTCGGAGCAGGATTACAATCCTTCCACGGCCCTGGGAGGGATCACCGACGGCGTGTCCAACCTGGAACTGACCGCCGCCTTTGCAGCCATAGGGGCAGGAGGAGTGTACACCAGACCCTCCTTTTTTACCAGGGTCCTGGACCATGACGGCAATGTGCTCCTGGAGCAGAAGACGGAGAGTCATCAGGCCCTGAAGGAGGAGACGGCGTTTCTCCTGACCGACGCCATGAGAGACGTATTGAAGGGACCGGGCAAATTTGCGGTGACCGTGATAAGCCCCACAGGGAGGAAAGCAGCTCCTGCCTCCATGGCGGCCGCGGGAAAAAGCGGAACCACCACCAACAACAAGGATCTGTGGTTTGTAGGTTACACGCCTTATTATACCATGGGGATCTGGAGCGGCAATGACGACGGGGAGCCGGTGCAGGGCGGCACATCCTATCACAAAGTAATCTGGAAAAAAATCATGGACAGGATCCACGAAGGCCTGGAGAACAGAGGATTTCCGGCGCCCGGGGGAGTTTCCAAGACTTATGTGTGCAGGAAATCGGGCCGGCTGGCCATGTGGGGGGTCTGTGACGCAGACCCCAGAGGCAACGCCATATACAGCGAATATTTTGCCCCGGGTACGGCTCCGAGAGTGTACTGCGACATCCATGTAAAGGAGCCTGTGTGCACCGAGTCGGGACAGCTGGCCACGGAATTCTGTCCGGAGACGGAAGAAAAGGTGTTTTTAAAAGTGCCGGAAGACGGGGGAGACACGGAGGATTCCCTGTACCGGGTTCCGGACCTCTGCCAGATCCATATGGAGACACCAGAGGAATCCTCTGAAGAGGATATGAGCTGGGAAAACGGGGAGTGGGGAGAGGACGAGTGGGAACAGTGGGAAGAAGACTTCCCCTGGGGGACCTGGCCCGAAGACCGGGAAGAAGAGACAGAACCGGAGTGGGATCTCAGGCCCTCCAAAGACCAGGAAACGGGAGAAGACCGGACAGAAGAGGAAAGCCGGGAAGACGGCACACAGGAGTCACGGACAGAAGCAGACGATATATGGGAAGAGAGCGGCGGGGAAACGGAGACCCTGCCTGCCGGGGAGGGGGATCCGTGGGAAGAGAGCAGTTCCTGGCAGGAAACCCGCCCCGGTACAGGAATTCTTCCTCCCTTTCCCTGGTGGGGCTGACAATTGTAAAAATGTAAGAATTTTTTCACTAAAATTGACTGGAAATATTTATCCATTCCATGGAGAATTGTGGTAACATACTGATATCAAGGGTACTGAGGTCGTGACCGCCATGCCTGTATGGCGGGACAGGAGTTTGAGACCCGCAAAAACACAATATCAGTAAGGGGGATTGGCCATGTTCGGAAAAAAGAAATGGATGACAGTTGTTTTAGCATGGATGCTGGCTCTGGTGTGGGCATGTCCGGCATTTGCAGACGGGACCATAAGCAGCGTATCGGTAAAGATCACATCGGATATCGAGGCAGGCAACGATTACGGTGAGGTGAATGTTACTACCAGCAACAGCAAGTATTATGTAGAGGACTACTACATTACGAACCAGCCCGACGGCGAGTGGAAGAGAGGGAACAAGCCCAAGGTCAAGATCACTCTGGGAGCAGAGGACGGATATTCTTTTAAGAGCAGTTTTTCCAAGAGCAATATTACTTTAAGCGGAACGGAGGCCACGGTTTCTTCCGTCAGCCGCAGCAAATCCACACTGGTTATCAATGTAACGCTGAGTGCCATAGATGAAGGAGACGGAGGCTACGATCTGGAGGTCTATGATCTCCAGTGGGACGAGAGCACCGGGGAAGGCTACTGGGAAGAGAACGGAGATGCCAAGCGGTACGAGGTGAAGATCTACAGGGGCAGCAGCCTGCAGAATTCCTCCACCCTGACTACCGACAACACCTACTACGATTTTTCCGAGTATCTTACCAGGAGCGGAACCTACACCTTCCGGGTGAGAGGCGTCTACAGCTCTTCCTACAAGGGGAAATGGCAGGAGTCGGAATCCTTCTATGTGGACTCGTCCACGGCCAGGGATTTCAGAGAGGCCAGCGGTTCCTCGTCCGACACTTCTTCCGACAGCAATTCCGGCGGTCCTTCCGGCGGTTCGGGCAATACGGGAGGTCCCGGGCAGGACGGAACCGGCGCGTGGCTGAAGGACAGCGTGGGCTGGTGGTACTGCAACGCGGACCGGAGCTATACGGTGAACAACTGGCAGTATATCAATAACAAGTGGTATTACTTTAATGAGCGCGGATACATGGTGACCGGATGGGTGCACTGGAAGAACGTGTACTATTACTGCGGTCCCGACGGCGACATGTGGGTCAGCCGATGGACTCCCGACGGGTACTATGTGGACGGCAACGGAGTGTGGGTCCAGAATATGCGCAGGTAATACCGGCAGGTTGAGTCATGTACAGGAAAAAGAGATGGCTGGCAGCTGGTTTGGTGTGGATACTGATACTGTCCGGGACCTGTCCGGCCTATGGGTGGGACAGCAGATAAGCAGCGTGTCCGTAAGGATCACATCAGATATTGAGGCGGGCCGCGACGGCGGAAAGGTGGCGGCCGCCGTCTCTGACAGCAGATATTCCGTAACCGGCTGCCATATAACGGATCCGCCTGAGGGACGGTGGGAGGAAGGGATCAGGCCCCGGATCAGCATCACTCTGGAGGCGGAAGAGGAAAATTACTTCAAAAATCATTTTTCTAAAAGCGATGTTTTCTTAAGCGGGACAGAGTAATGCCGGTACATGGCTGAAGGATGACGTGGGCTGGTGGTACTGCAATGAGGACCAGAGTTATACAATGAACGACTGGCAGTATATCAGTAACAAATGGTATTACTTTAATGAGCAGGGATACATGGTGACCGGTTGGGTCATCTGGAAGGACATATACTATTACTGCGGCCCTGACGGCATGTGGGCCGACCGATGGACTCCCGACGGATACTATGTGGATGACAGCGGTATGTGGGTTCAGGGAAAGATCAGAGACAGCAGACCGGACCAGGCAGAATAGAAGAAGTTCTGCCCGGCCCGGTATTTTGTTGTTTACGCACCTCCAAAACCGTGCTAAAATATACGGCAGAATCCCGTCAGAGACGGTTCAAAATGATAAAAGAGGGGATAAAAAAGATGGCAGTAGATCATGGATTGATGATAAAGAAATTACAGGGACTGGATACTTTTTACGCAGGGTTTTCCCAGAGTACCAGGATGCCCTATATCGAGTGCGCCCCGGAGACCTTTGACGATCAGGTGTATCTGTTTACGGAGGAAGAGGCGGCCAGACAGTGGGCCGGGGAGCAGGGGGAGAATAAGAACCCCGTGGCGGCGGTGAAGGTGGAGAAAGAGCAGATGCTCATGTTTTACACCAGCCTTTACCTGATCGGAGTCAATCGGCTGGTGTTTCACAACGGGGCAGGATTTGTGTTTCTTCCCATCGAGCAGGTGGTGACTCTCAAGCAGCCGGAAGGGGATGACAAAAACCTTCCCAGGAGCAATCCGACTCTGCAGCTGACCATGATCTATTTTCTCCAGGAACTGAGGAGGCCCGGACAGTCTCCCCAGGATATGAACAGGAGGATCCGCCTTCAGGAGATGGAGCAGGAGATGATGGCCAACCTGATGCGGTCCAGGTATATCATGGCTGTGGACGTGTCCAGGGTGGAGGGAGAATTTGATCCGAAGAAACCGGGCCAGAATATTCAGATTCCCTATTTAAAGACTCCGGAAGGCGATATGATGCAGCCTCTGTTCTCCGACATGTGGGAATTCCAGAAATTCAGCAAGGAGCGGGGGAAGGGACTGAGACTGGCCACTATGCCTTTCAAGGCTCTTTCAGGCTCTCTGATCAAGGATGCCAGAGGATATGTGCTGAACCCGGCAGGAGTGAATCTGGTACTGCTGAGGGAGAAGCTGGAGACCATGACGAAACAGATGGAGCAGCAGAGTGAATAAATACGAAGTTTTAAAGAAATATTTTGGATATGACACTTTCAGAAATGCTCAGGAAAAACTGATCGACAATATACTGGAAGGGAAGGACACCTTAGGTATCATGCCGACTGGGGCAGGTAAGTCCCTGTGTTATCAGATACCGGCTTTGATGACGGAGGGGATCACTCTGGTGATTTCGCCGCTCATTTCTTTAATGAAAGATCAGGTAGGAAGCCTAAACCAGGCCGGAATACACGCCGCTTTTTTAAATAGCTCCTTAACGGTAAATCAATATTACAAAGCCCTGGCCTTTGCAAAGCAGGGACGGTATCCGATTATTTACGTGGCGCCGGAACGGCTGGTCACAGAAGAATTTCTGGATTTTGCCTTACACAGTAAGATTGCGATGGTAGCAGTAGATGAGGCCCACTGTGTATCTCAGTGGGGACAGGATTTCAGGCCGAGCTATTTAAAGATCGTTGAATTTATTAAGAGACTGCCAAAGCGCCCTGTCGTAAGCGCCTTTACGGCTACGGCAACGAAGGAAGTCAGAGATGATATTATCGACATATTAGAGCTGCAAAGTCCTGCGGTGATCACTACGGGTTTTGACAGGAGCAATCTGTATTTTGGCGTTATGACGGTAAAAGACAGATATGGCGCCATCAAAAATTATCTGGAAACACACAGGGGGGACAGCGGTATTATCTACTGCCTTACCAGAAAACATGTGGAAGAAGTCTGTGACAGGCTCATAAAGGATGGATTTTCGGCGACCAGATATCATGCGGGACTAAGGGACGAGGAGCGGAGGCGGAACCAGGATGATTTTATCTATGACAGATCTCCGGTCATCGTGGCCACGTCCGCTTTCGGCATGGGCATCGACAAGTCCAATGTAAGGTTCGTCCTCCACTGCGGGATGCCGAAAAATATCGAATCCTATTATCAGGAGGCAGGCCGCGCAGGACGTGACGGAGAACCGGCAGAGTGTATCTTATATTACAGCGGAAAGGACGTGATCACCAATCAGCTGTTTATCGACAATAACCAGGACAACGGGGAACTGGATGAAGTGACCAGGGCCATAGTAAGGGAACGGGACCAAGAGCGGCTGAGGAAGATGACGTTCTATTGCTTTACCAATGAATGTCTCAGGGATTACATATTAAAGTATTTTGGAGAGTACGGAAGCAATTACTGCGGAAACTGCTCCAATTGCCTGACTCAGTTTGAGCAGGCGGACGTAACGGAGATCGCCAGGGCACTGATCGGCTGTGCAGACAGCAGCAGGCAGAGATACGGCACGACGGTGATCATTGATACGGTGCATGGAGCCAATACTGCGAAGATAAAGAGCTACAGAATGAATGAAAACCCTTATTATGCCGTTTTAAGCAAAGTTCCCACATACAGGATCAGACAGGTGTTGAATTATCTCCAATTAGAAGAATACCTGTCCGTTACCGGTGACGATTATGCCGTGGTTAAGCTGACGGCGAAATCCAGAGAGGTCACGGAAGACCATAAGCAGATCCTTATGAAACTGGCAAAAGAGCCTGACAGACCTGTAAAGGAAACACGGTCCGGGAGCAGGAAGAATAAAGCGGGTTCGTCAGGAAAAGAACGGTTTACAGAGAAAGAAGAAAGTCTGTTTGAGAGACTGAGAGGCCTCAGAACAGAGATCGCGAGAGAAGAAAAAGTACCTCCCTACATTGTATTTTCCGATAAGACACTGACTCATATGTGTATCATAAAACCCCGGACGAGAGCCGAGATGCTGACGGTGTCCGGGGTAGGTGAATTCAAATTTGAAAAATATGGGGAACGATTTCTGGCCTGTCTGAGGGCAGAAGATTAGAGGGTGATATCGCCGCTGTGTTCTACCAGAGAGGCAGAGGTAATGCCATCCAGTTCCATCAGTTCCGCCATCATGACTTTCTGATTCCGGGGCTGAACTTCCACTGTCAGGCTCAGACTGTTTTTCAGCACATTTCTGGCCCGTGTCCTGGCATAGCGGCAGCTTTTTTCCACGATCTCCATGATCTCTTCTTCCCTCTTATGAGAATCGGCATTGACCACCAGGATCAGGGAGCTTCTGGATTCCGGCATCATGGCAAACAGCACAAGCGCCGCCGTGACCGCAAGGGAGGCGATGACAGCGATGATGGCATAACCTGCTCCGCAGATGATGCCTGCGCTGATGGACCAGAAGAGGAAGACCAGGTCCATGGGATCCTTGATAGCGGTCCGGAAGCGGACGATGGACAGGGCGCCTACCATTCCCAGGGACACTACGATGTTGGCCTGGATCGTGAGGATGACGGAAGATGTGATGACGGCCAGGGCGATCAGGGAAAGGCTGAAATTTTTGTTGTAAAAGGAATTCCGGTTTATGCTCTTGTAGATCATAAAGATGTATACGGCGATCACGGCCGTGGACAGGATACAGACCAGGACCGTGCCCACATCCAGGCTTCCCGATACGTAACCCTTTAAAAATGCCCGTTCAATCATTTCCTTTAATTCCATAAATATTCTCCTTTTGCGTTTTCCGTCTTTTTAGAGATGATACACTCTGCACATGTAATATTTTGAGAAGGAAGTCCACTGCAGGCTGTTGAGCTGCAGAGAATCCTGGATATGAAGAGGGAGCAGCTGGTCCCACTTGACTTCCAGGACGCTGCTGCCGGGGCTCATGACCGGCCGGAAACCGTAGTCTCCTGACAGAAAACGGCCGGTGTCGCCGGAAGAAGACAGCTTCCTGTCAAAGGTGATCCGCACATTTCCCGCCGGATAGACAAAGGGAATGCGCTCATAGGATACGATGACTCTGGGAGTAAGGCATCTGAGCTGCAGCTCCAGAAAAAGCTGCTGCTTCTGGCCGGACAGATCGGGAGTCACGGCAGGGATCCGGCCTTCTGCCAGCATCTGTCCTTCCTCCGGAGTCAACGGGCAGGACACTTTTATGGTCATTCCCCGCACCTTGCTCTTTTTCTCCAGCCGGAGGAGGGAGATGTCGTCATTGTAATACCGCATGCGGAATTTGGAACGCCGGTCCGTGCCGCTCTCATTATCCAGAAGGCAGCTGTCGTTATGATCGTCAAAATACAGGCTTCGGATAAAATAAGAGCCGTCGGGGCCGGAGTAGGGATCAGGGGCCAGGATACAGGCGGCTCTCTGTCTCAGAAGCTCTTCCTCTGCCTGATTGATCAGATATTTGTATTCATGTCTGGCTCTACTCATCTTCCAGGCACCCCGCTGTCAGAAACCGGCTTCCTGCCACGTCCAGCTGTCCCAGAACAGAGTCTGTCCGTACCGAACAGTTGCGGACATAGAGATCGCCGGAGGAAACGATGGAGTACTCTCCCGCTATGACCGAGATCTGTCCTCCGCACAGATCTATGGTGCCTCTGTCATCCTTTCCCGATTTTGTGGTGCGGAGGCCGGATTTTTTGCTCTCGATCCGGAGGGAGCCGGCGCTGATCAGGATCCCGTCATTGCCCTGGATCCCGTGGCCGGAGGACTGGAGGAAGATGTCGCCTCCCAGGATCTTGACCGTATCCCTGGAATGAAGGGCATCATTGTAGTATCCATAGAGAGAAAGAGCTCCGGAACCGTTGATGGTCAGATCGCAGCTGCTGTAGATGGAGGCATCCTGATTGTCGGAGCCTCTGTAGTGGGCGCTGTCCCGGATGATATTGTCCGTGCCCTCTGCCAGAGTGATCACCACTTTTCCTGCAGAGTTCACAAGGATGGCCGGGCCGGACCGGGAATGGATGCTCACGTCTTTTAAATACAGATGTACGATCTGTTCCTCGGCATCCACAGAGATCTGCCCGTTATATTCCCCTGTCAGGATATAGGTGCCTGCCTGGGTGATGGTGTAATCATCAGAGAGCTGGGACAGATCGATCATTGATCCGGAGCCGGGATCCGTGTTCAGATCCGCTTTGGTCAGAGGGAAGGAGGTCTGACCTTCACCGGAGGGACCGGGCTCCGGGATAGAGGGGCTGCTTTCTGAGGGGAGCACCAGAAAGGCTCTCGTGAGAAACAGAAAACAGCAGGTCATGGCCAGGGCGCATATGCGCGGAAATGTGATTTGAATTTTCATGGGACAGATCTGTTCCTTTCTGTCTTGGGTTCCCATGTGGAACCGTTTTTTAAACTGCAGTCAAAATAACTGGTGATATAGCCGTATCGCTCATTGAAAAAAGTCCGGACATCCTCTGTCTGCCGGTAAAATTCGGCGAGAACGTTCTGGTCGGAGCCGTAAAAACGGAGATATTCTTTTTCGATCGGATCCTTCATAAAGTCCTGAAAATGATCGATAAAATCGCTGATCCGGTCAGGATCAAATTCTGTCTGAGCCATATCCAGGATGGTGGAGACAAACTGGTCATAAAACTGATGATTTTTTATCAGACTGTCAAAAAGAGGATCCGCGCTTCTGGTCATGGTAAGAGTGTCATCAAATGACCGGGAGGAGGTCATGCCTCCGCTGTTTACATCGAAAAGAATCCACCGCCATCTTCCGTCAGAGAAGGTTCCTTCCTCCACATCCCGGGTCCGCCACAGGGCATAATTGCCGCCGGGCCAGTCGTCGGTCCTGGAAATATAGATCTCGGCCGCATAATAATCGATATAGCTGTCCATATCCATAAGCGTGCAGGCTGTCTGGTAATTTTCGTCAAGAGACATGTCGTTGTTTAAGACAAAGGACCGAAGCCGGCTGTAGAGATCGATATCTTCTGCCATTCCCAGAGAGACGCCTCCGTTTTTGATCATGACCACATTGTCGCCTCTCACGTCGTAATAATATTCAAAATATTCTTCGTCGTATTTCTCAGTCAGCCAGTAGACCCCCCAGTATTCTCCGTTGAGAAACATGCTGTATGGTTCGAATTTCATGGTGGAAAAATTCCGGTCCGGTATCAGAGAAGCCATAAGATAATCGTTGAGCTTGACCAGATAGTCGTCTCCTCCGGCGAAGAGAGTGACCCTCTTCGGTTCGTAGCTGTTGTCAAAAAGAGGGGCTTTCAGGCGTTTTTCGCCGTCATACTCTTTTCTGGAATAAAAGTTAAAGCTTCTGGGCAGATACCCCCGGCTTCCGCCTCCCTGTATGCGCATGCCGCCGTTTTTGGTAAGCACCGGCTGCCGGTGCTGATCGAAAAACTGGAGACATACCGGCCGTTCCCACATCTTTCCTCTCTGTCTGTAGTTGGCATCCCACCACCACCAGAAGGGCGCGTACCATACGTTTTTTTCTGAGGAGGCAAAGAGGTCATAAATATTTCCCAGGACATAGATTCCTCTTTCGGGATCGAAGAGATTGTCCGGGTCGGTGATGACAGACAGGATATTCATCCCGTCATAGCCTTTTTTGGCGTCAAAGCCAACAAAATAAGAAGCCGAGGAGACGGGGCTGGTATGTCCGTACTCATCCATACACAGGGCCCGGATGACCGTGCATTTGTCGATCGGCTTGTCGGGGGCCCGGTAACCGGGAGGATCGTACTCGGTGTTTAAGATCTCCCCGGTAAGGAATCCGGAGGACACGTCTTCTCTCATGCTCCACACATTGGGATTGCTGCTGGCATCGCTGATTGGGACAGGGCCTTCATAGAGCAGTGAATCCGGAGAAGGAGTGCTGCCATCCAGAGTGTAGTAGATCCTGGCATTGTTTTCCGAGAAAAGAAACAGTTCAAATCCTTCTTCATAAAATCCGCCGGGTCTGGAAAAAACGGGGGCGGACAGGACCAGGGAGGATGCCTGGTTATCACCTCCCGGAGAGCCGGTCCGCACTTCAAAGACAGAACCGCCGTCGGGAACACGACAGTATCCGGTATCCACAGTCAGAGGAGGACAAAAGACCTGATCCAGGACAGTCCCATCCTCATCCGACAGCCAGACGGTCTCTCCCTTGTCGGAGATCCGGAAAGAGGATCTGTCATCCAGAAAGATCAGAAGGTGCGTGCGGGGGGCCAGGATCATATCTTCTATCCGGTATTTTTTCAATTCATCCTGGTCGTCGGAAAGATAGAGACCAATGACAGGATAGGAGATATACCCGGAGTTATACAATTCCACATAGTCCCATACCTGCATGTTTTCATCCGGAAGGAGTGTGGCATTGGTGCTGCACAGCTCATTGATCACCAGTTTCCTTCTGGCGGAAACAGAAACAGGGACCCACAGGATTAAAATAAGAAGGATCCCTGACAGAGAGAGCAGGACGAGAGGTTTCCGCGGTTTCCAGACGCCCCGGAAGCCGCCGGGCCCGAACCCCAGGCGCAGCAGATATCCGAAGATCAGGGCAAAGAACGTGCACAGGCCCAGCATCATGGGAAAGGCGGGGAGATCCTCCCAGGTAAACAGGATCATCCCCACCCGATAGGCAGTTTCTTTAATACGGACATGATGAAACAGGATCAGGTGGGCCAGAACATAACCGGCCCCGTTCAGCACAAGAGAGGCGGCTGTCAGCAGAAAAACAGAAAGCCGCCGGAATCTGCAGCGGGCAGGAACGGCTGTCAGTATGGTTATGATCACGGGGATCAGATGTATCGTCAGGATACATGTCAGCAGCAGGATTCCACGATGGGGCATGGTTCAGATACTCCTTTAAAACAGGATTAAAGACCGGAAAAGGGCGGCACCCTATCAGGGGGCAGGGAAGCGCCGGGAACCATAGTAACCGCTCCTGCCACCAGATTGGCATAGGCCAGGGCCTGGGGCAGAGGGATGTCCTTTGTCAGACAGGCCAGGATGGTGCCGATGTGGGCATCGCCGGCCCCGATGGTGTCGCAGACCGCCGGCACGGGAGGAGAGACGGTAAGATAATGCGCGCCGCCTTTCTCCAGGCAGTATGCTCCTTTAGAGCCCAGGGTTATGATGACCGTGTTGCCGGTGCGGCCGTTCAGGATATCCGCAGCCTTCTCATAGGAGCCGGCTCCCGTCAGATCCAGAGATTCCTGTTCATTGATATGAAGCATGGGATGAAGAGCCATGATCCGGTCGGTCTTCTCCCGGGATATCCGGCAGCCCCGGGGGCCGGGGGCATAACACAGTTCGAGGCCGGGATGCTTCTCCAGCCAGGAGATCAGGCAGATCCCCGTAGGTTCTTCCACCTCCAGACCGCAGATGTAGGTCAGCCCGAAAGAAGAGGCATCGTAAGGTTCCATCCAGGATTCCTGAAAGGTATATTCTACGCCGTGATAGGAAAGGAATGTGCGCTCCCCGGAAGCTTCTACCAGACAGTAGCAGCAGCCGTTGTCCCGGTCCGGGATCCGGACAGAGACGGGGATCCCCGCCGCCTGCATCCGGTCGGCCACGTAGTTGCCGTACATACCGGTGCCCACAGGGCTTATGAAGGTGTGGGGAGCATCGAGAAGCCTCATGATATGGGATACATTATAGGCACATCCTCCTATGGCCATGGTCTGGGAAGAAGGATGGAGATCTTCCTGAGTGACAGGGAGATGGTCAAGATGAATGATAACGTCCACACAGGTGGAACCGATGATCAGTGCCGGTTTCATAATAAAGAAGGTTCCCCTTTCCAAAATATGCCCCAAGTATAACTGATTTTATATGGTTTGTAAACCCGAAATTCCGCAGGCGCTTTTGACTTGATAATCCCCGTTCCCTGTGATACCATAGGTTTATTGAGGAAGCCCCAGGCGTTCCCGAGGCAGGGCAGATACTGCCGGCGGCCCTGTCGGTTCATGAGGAGGAGAGTCTTATGATAAATGAAATCTATAAAACCATGCTGAGAGGAAAATCCATTATCCGGGAACTGAGTGAATATGCCACGGCAAGAGGCCGGGAGATCGGATATGACAATGTATTCGACTACAGTCTGGGCAATCCCAGCGTGCCCTGCCCCCATGACTATACAGAAGGGATGATCCGTCTTTTAAGAGACGAAGATCCCATGGCTGTTCACGGGTACAGCCCTTCTCTGGGCATCGACAGCGTGAGAAAGGCGGTGGCCGACAGCCTGAACCGCCGCTTCGGCATGGATTACGAAGCCAGACATATTTTTATGGCTTCGGGAGCCGCAGGGGCTCTGGCCCACGCGTTCCGGTGTGTGACGGTTCCGGGAGATGAGATTCTTACCTTCGCACCCTTTTTTCCCGAGTACGGACCTTATGTGAACCTGTCCGGGGCAAGGCTGAAGGTAGTTCCTGCGGACACGGAGAGCTTTCAGATCAATTTTCAGGCGCTGGAAGAGACGATGAACGAAAAAGTCATGGCAGTGCTGATCAATACTCCCAACAATCCTTCAGGTGCGGTCTACTCCACGGAGACCATAGAGAAACTGGCGGACTTTCTGGAGAGGAAGCAGAAGGAGTACGGACATGACATCTTTCTCATCAGCGACGAGCCCTACAGGGAGATCGTGTTTGAGGGGGCGGATGTTCCCTATGTGTCCGGGTATTACGACAACTCCATCTCCTGCTATTCATATTCCAAGAGTCTGAGCCTGCCGGGAGAGCGTATCGGCTATGTGGCGGTGAACCCAAGATGTACGGATGCCGATATCCTGGCGGTGATGTGCGGACAGATCAGCCGGGGCATCGGACATAACTGTCCCCCTTCCAGCGTCCAGCTGGCCGTGGCAAAGGTCCTGGATCAGACCAGCGATCTGTCGGTGTATGAGACCAATATGAATCTGCTCTACGATGCCCTGGTCAGGCTGGGATTCCAGGTGGTAAAGCCGGGGGGAACCTTCTATATTTTCCCCAAAGCGCTGGAGGAGGATGCAGGTACATTCTGTATGAAGGCGAAGAACTATGATCTCATCCTGGTGCCGTCGGACAATTTCGGCGTGCCCGGGTATTTCCGTATGGCATACTGTATCGACACGGAGAAAGTGAAGAGATCCATACCGGTTCTGGAGAGATTTGTGAGAGAAGAATATCCGGACAGAGCGGTGTAAGGTCCGGAACGGGAAGGAGCAAAGATGAAAGCACACAGGATAACAGCAGTGATGACGGCCCTGGCTCTGACGGCGGCAGGATCATCTGGCCTGACGGCGTGGGCGGCCCCGGGAAAGGATCTGTGCCTCAATACGGCTGCGTCTTCCGGTCAGGATCAGGCAGCCGGAGAGACCGGAACTTCCGGTTCGCAGCAGGTCTATGTAAAGGAACCCAAAACAGAAGGCAGGGTAACCCTGTCCTTTGCGGGAGATATCAGCTTCGCAGAGGGCTATGCCAACATGGTATACTACCACAATAACGGAGACGACATCACCAGATGCATCACTCCGGAGGTAATTGCCCGGATGGAATCTGCGGATATCATGATGATCAACAACGAATTTGCCTACAGCAACCGGGGAACGCCTCTGTCGGGAAAGACATTTACTTTCCGGGCCAAGCCGGAGACTGCGGCCAATCTGTCCCTGCTGTCTGCGGACATCGTGTCTGTGGCCAACAATCATGTCTATGATTATGGAGAGACGGCTCTTTTAGACACACTGGATACTCTGGAAACCTACAAGATCCCCTATGTGGGAGCCGGCCGGAACCTGGATGAGGCCAGGGAGATCGTTTATTTCCAGGCAGGTGACATGAAGATCGCCTATGTCAGTGCCACTCAGGTGGAACGGTCCTATGTGTACACCAGAGAGGCCACGGATACCAGAGCCGGGGTTTTAAGGACCTATGACCCGGCGGTGTTCCTTGACGTGATCCGCAGGGCAAAGGAAAACAGCGATTTTGTAGTGGTCTATGTGCACTGGGGCACGGAGGGCGTCAGCCGGTTTGAGGCGGATCAGCAGAGGCTGGGACATCAGTATATCGATGCCGGGGCTGACCTGGTCATCGGCGATCATCCCCACTGTCTTCAGGGAGTGGAATATTATAAAGGAGTCCCCATATTCTACAGTCTGGGTAATTTCTGGTTCAACAGCAAGACCAGGGAGACGGGGCTTGTGGAAGCGGATATCACCAGGGAGGGTCTTGTGGAGTTTCGGTTTGTGCCCTGTCTTCAGTCCGGGTGCCGTACCACTCTTATTACCGACCAGGGAAAACGTAAGAAGAGCTTTCAGTATCTTCAGAGCATTTCCGCCAATGCGGTCATCGACGAAAACGGCGTGATCCGTGAGAAGAAATAAACAGGGGCTTTGGGCAGGAAAATGTAAGGATACCGTAAGACTTGCGTAAAGGAAAAGTCCTTTACCAGGAACAGGAAATATGGTATGATCGTTACCAGTTCACAGAGAAAGGAGGATTGTCATGAGAAAGCATTGTATATTAAACCAGAGAGATTTCAGGCAGAGCGTATCATTATGCTCCGGTTCTTGTATCAGGATGACTTGTGACAGGAATCCTTTCAGATTCTTCAGGCGGGCCGGATAGGTCTGTACGGGAGAGAAGACCGGCGGCATAAAGGTTTGTTTTTATGCAGTCGGCTGACGTGTATCCTCAGAACAGTCCGGTATTGTCCGACTGATTGGGGGCAGAGAAGAAACAGCAGGAAGAGCCGATGTTTCCGGGAGAACCGGATCATGGGCTCTTTTTTGTTCTTCTATAGGATTCGGGTGTCAAAAGCCCTGTGCGGGGGGGTTGACGGCAGATTCTGCAAATGAATTCGTGCTCACTCCGGCGCACCGGGCATTCCGATGAGCCTCTTAAAACGAAAATCGTGTTCAGCAGAGGCTTCCACGATTTTTGAGTCTCATCTCCATGGTGCAATGTCGTTCGCCCGAGCTTCTTTTGCAGAATCTGCCTGGCGACATCATCGACAGGGCTTTTGACACCCGAATCTCTATAGGAAAGTGCGTACCGGCGCGAAAACCCGGCAGAGAAGGACTATTTGCTGCAGCACAGGAAGGGAGAGACCATTATGGCACATGACAGACAGACTGTCTGCATATATTATGTGGCGGCAGGACAGTGTAAGAAGGGCAGAGGGGCTTCCCACAGCCATTACTGCCAGAGATGTGATAAATACATGCCCAGGGCCAGAGTCCGGCATGAGAATCAGAAAAAGAAGAAGCTGGAAAAGATCAGAGAAAGGGAAATAAGAGAGACATGAAGATCGTAGAAGGAACTTATAATACAGCCAAGGTGTACACCGATGTAGTGGAAGATACGGCTCTGGCACAGATCAAAACTCTGTGCAGCCAGGAATATGCCAGAGGGTCCAGGATCCGCATCATGCCCGACGTCCACGCGGGGGCCGGCTGTACCATCGGCACTACCATGACCATAGGAGATGCGGTAGTACCAAATATGGTAGGCGTGGATATCGGATGCGGCATGGAGACCGTGCGGCTGAAGAACCGGCATCTGGAGCTGGAAAAGCTGGATAAGCTGATCTATGCAAAGATCCCGTCAGGATTCAATATCCGGGAGAAAGAACACAAGCTGAACGATGATATCGACCTTACAGAACTGCGCTGTCTGAGACCGGGGCTGATCAACCTGGACCGGGCGGTCAGATCCCTGGGGACCCTGGGGGGCGGCAATCATTTTATCGAAGTAGATAAGGACGAAGAGGGGACGCTCTATGTGGTCATCCACTCCGGTTCCCGCCATCTGGGGCTGGAGGTGGCCGAGTATTATCAGGAACAGGCCTACCGGTCCCTGAACGGCGCGTCCAGGAAGGATATCAAAAACCTGATCCAGGATTATAAGAGAAGGGGAAAGGAGAAAGAGATCGAGGCGGCGGTAGCCGGGGCAAAAGCCAGGAACAGGACGGATATTCCCAAAGCGCTGGCATACTGCCAGGGAGAACTGATGGAAGACTATATCCACGACATGAAGATCGTCCAGAGATTTGCCATGCTCAACCGCAAAGCCATGATGGACGAATTGATCCGGGGGATGAAGCTTAAGGTAGAAGAAGAATTTACCACCATCCATAATTATATCGATACGAACCAGATGATTCTCAGAAAAGGGGCGGTTTCGGCAGGAGCCGGAGAGACGCTGCTGATCCCCGTCAATATGAGAGACGGGTCCCTCATCTGCAGAGGAAAAGGCAATGAGGACTGGAACTTTTCCGCGCCTCACGGAGCGGGGCGTCTGATGTCCAGGCGCAAAGCCAGAGAGACTTACACGGTTTCTCAGTTTAAGAAGGAGATGGCGGGGATCTATACCAGCTCGGTCAATGCACAGACGCTGGATGAATGTCCCATGGCTTACAAAGGCATGGAAGACATCGTGGAGAATATCGGCGATACGGTGACCATCGAAAAAGTGATAAAACCTGTGTATAATTTCAAGGCAGGGGAAGAGTAGGATGGAAAAATAAAGTAGACTTTTTCGCTCGTGCCCTTTCTGTATCCGTTTGCCTGATTTCCGTAGAAAAAATCGTTAAAATCAATGGTTCTTCTTTTGTAAATAATATAGCATAAGTGAGCGAAAAAGTCTGATTTTTCACTCAAAAGGCCAGACGGCAGGAATCTATGGTTCCTGCCGCTTTTTAGTACATGGAGGGTGGAGTGGAGCATACCGCTAAAGCGGCCCGCTCCGGCCCTGCTCGATTGTGATGCCGTAAACCTGTGAGGGAGAGGAGCATGACAGATGGAAGAGTATGGAGTATTTCTGATCTCATTGTCCTATACAGAAGAAGGGCAGCTGAGGGGACGGCTGAAAACTCTGTCCGATGAGGAAGATTATGAATTCGGAGATCTGGCGGAAGCGGTTCTGAAGATAGAGGAATTTCTGGACCGTCAGATGGGCCCCAGATCTTCCCCCCTGAGACAGTTTGATGAGACAGGGGGGATAAAAAGGGGTGCATACCTGCCGGCTTCAAAAGGAAAAGGGCCGAAGAACCAGTTCTGTATCCGGATCTATTACCGTCAGCACGAGAGCTGGCAGGGAGAGATCCGATGGCAGGACGGGGAACAGAGGATGTACTTTCACAGTGTGCTGGAACTGCTGAAGCTCATAAAGAGCGCAGCCGTTATTCCACAAATATGACCTTGCCGATTCGCTGGATATCCCTGGGAGGAACCGGGGCCGGATAGCCCAGAGCGGCGCTGCCGTATGCCGCATGATCGTCGGGGATCCCGAAATCCCGGAGCATCTGACGGACGGCAGGGTCGTCGCAGGCATCCCGCAGCTGGTTGATCCAGACGGAACCGATGCCGAAGGAGTGAGCGGCCAGGAACATGTTCTCCAGGGCGCAGGCGTTGTCATCGATGCCGAAGCGGGCCTCCCGCAGATTTGATGTGATGACGATGACCTGAGGGTCATACATGTTGTAATTGTCCCGGTTAAGAGCCTTGCCTATGGCGGCAGCCAGTTCCTGGATCTTTGTGCGGCTGCACACGACCGTAAACTGCCAGGTCTGGCGGTTCATGGCACTGGGAGCATATTGAGCGGCTTTGAGGATCTGATCCAGCTCGTCTCTGGGGATCTCCCGGTTCTCAAAAGCGCGGACGCTTCTGCGGGTCAGCAGATTTTCCATAACAGCGTTCATATGATTACCTCCTTATTTAGACTGCTGTTATTATTGTAACCTGAATCAGAAAAAAAGCAAGAGGTGAAACACCATGTTTGTACATATGCTCGGAGTGCCTTTTTACGTCTGTACAGACGAGACACAGGAGATTCACGAGATCTTCACGTCTCCCATGCTCCGCAACCGTTCTGTCAAACTGCTCCGTCTTCTGGCCTGTCTTCTGTATCACCACGGAGAAATGATCGACCGGTCCCGTCTTCTGACCATGCTCTACGGAGAGGACCATGAGGAGACGGCGTGCAATAATCTGAGGGCCGTAATCTTCAGGCTGCGCAGGATTCTGGAGAAGCTGGGACTGCCGGAGGGAAACTATATCTTAAGCCGCAAGGGGACCTACGGTTGGAATGAGGAGCTTTGTCCCTTAAAGATCGACGCGGAGCTGTTTACAGTCCAGGCAGAGAGGGCTCTTGCCATGGAAGATGAGATGACGGAAGAGAAGATAAAAGCCCTGAAAGAGGCGGTCAGCCGCTATGAAGGCAGTTTTCTTCCTCTGTTTGAAAATGAGACCTGGGTGATCCAGGAGGAACTGAGATACCGGGAACAGCTGGGAGAATGTATGGAGGCTCTGTACCTGCTTCTGGAAAATGAGAACAGACAGAGGGAGATCCTGCCTCTCTGCACCGGCCTGCTGTCAATGATGCCTGATGAGAAATGGTATCTCCTTCAGATCAGAGCATTTCTCTCCATGAAAGAACCGGCCATGGCCAACCGCATCTACGAAGAAGCCGTAAAAGTCATGGTAGACAGTCTGGGAAGGCGGCCGTCGCCGGAATTTACCAGGATCTTTCAGAGTGTGAACAAGAGTCCGGAGAAATCCCTGGAAACCATCGGGGAGATCCGAAAAATGCTGGCAGACAGAGAAGTTCCGGGCAGAGCCTATTACTGCAGCTTTCCCAGCTTTATTGATGCCTACCGCATATCCGGCAGACTGATGCAGAGGAACCGAAGCCTGTCCTTTCTGATATTATGTACTGTGACCACTTCTGACGGACACATCATAGAAAATAAAGGTAAGCTGGAGAAACTGTCAGGCCAGCTGAAGGAGGCGATCATGGAATCAGCCAGAAGTTCTGACATGATGACGCGCTACAGCATGTCTCAGTATCTGCTGCTGCTCAATGGGATCACCAGGGAGGAATGTCCTCTTGTCACGGGACGGATCGATCAGAAGTTCCGGCAGGCCGCCGCTTCCCCCAATTATATGATCAGCTACTATATCTCTTCCGTAAAAGATGTGCCTCCCCTTTCGGCCATCACAGAATATCGGAAGGATGGGGAAGCCGGGGAACAGGCAGGGCGCGGAGTATGAAAAAGATCAGAAATCCTGTCCTTGCATTCTGTCTGGCCCTGGGGATCTTTCTGGCTCTGGCAGCTGTAAAAGGGTTTTATCCCTTCGGGGAGTTTTCCATTCTTCAGATTGATCTGTTTCATCAGTATGCTCCTTTTCAGGAGGAACTCAGGAGCCGTATTCTGGAGGGAAAGAGCCTGATTTACAGCTGGGAAGGCGGACTGGGGAAGGCGTTTTTGCCTCAGCTGGCCTACTACACAGCCAGTCCCTTAAGTTTTCTGTGCCTGCTTATCCCACAGAAAGGAATCGCAGATTTCATGCTGTTTCTCATCGGAGTGAAGCTGTCTCTGGCAGCAGGATGCTTCACCTGTTATCTGGAGCAGCACTTTCAGGAGGAAAACCCTGCTGCCCTGTTGTGGGGGCTCCTCTATGCCTTCAGCGGTTTTATGACCGCCTACTGCTGGAATGTCATGTGGCTGGACGATCTGGCCTTATTTCCTCTGGTGGCCGCGGGCATCGACCGGCTGCTGAGAAAGGATGACGGCAGGCTTTATCTGGGAGCCCTGGCCTGCGCGATCCTGTTTAACTTCTATGTGGCCTATCTGGTGTGTGTCGGATCGGTCCTTTATGTCCTGATACAGACCGGGTGCATGTTCCGGAAAGATCAGACAGGACTATGGGTCAAAAAAGGGGTCCGCTATGCCGGGCTGTCGGTGCTGGCGGCGGGGCTCGGGGGATTTCTGATCCTCCCCGCAGCGCTGGCCCTGTCTCAGACAGCGGCAGGATCTGCAACACTGTCCGGTTTTGAGATCTATGAGAATTTCTGGCAGATAGGAGAGAGTCATCTCCTGGGAGCGGTGCCCCAGGTATTGTCCGCCAACGACAAGGTACCCAATATCGGATGCGGTCTTCTGGCTCTCATCCTGGCCCTCTGTTTTTTCATAAATCCCGGGGTTCCGAAGAGAGAAAAAGCGGCATACGGGACGGCTCTTCTGTTTCTCCTGTGCTGCTGTGTGTTCCGCCCCCTTGACTTTGTGATCCACGGCATGCATTTTCCGGCAAATCTGCCTCACCGGTTTATGTTTATCTATATTTTTCTGATCCTGAGCCTGGGATATCATATGTGGAGGCAGAGAGAGCAGCTGACAGAGACCATGATCATGGCCGCAGTCCTGCTGTGGGCCGGGGTTCTTCTGGTGTCAGAATATGTGATCGTCCCTGCAAGAAGAGACCTGATGAGACTGTATTCGGAACAGGAGATCGCCCTGAATCTGGCGCTGCTGTCAATATACGGCCTGTTTGTGGCGGCGCTTATCCGGAAAGAGAAGAGACGGGGGAGAGAGAAAAGGACCGGTACGGGGAAGGCAGGATTTCTCATTCTTCTCTGCCTGATAACAGGAGAGTGCTTTTATTCCGGATGCAACGGGCTGGTGAGAAAGACGTCCCATGATAATTACAGCAAAAATCAGGAGGCAGCCGCCAGGGTCCGGCAGTATCTGGATGAAAAAGAGCAGGGGGATTTCTACCGTATGGAATTCCGGCGGTTTCTGACCATCAATGACGGGGCACTGTTTCATTACCATGGTCTGAGCCAGTTTTCCTCCATGGCTCCGGGAGGGATGTCACAGCTTATGGTCCGGCTGGGATTTTCGGGAGGTTCCAACTCCTACCGGTATTATGACCCCACGCCTCTGCTGGACGGAATTTTTGACATTTCCTATATCATCGAGAAGACGGACGACGGGAACGGAGGCATGAAAAATCCCTTCTACACTTATACAGACACCATAGATAACCTGGAGATCTATGAGAATCCCCGGGCTCTCGGTCCGGGCTTTGTGGTCCCTCATGAGATGGAGCAGTGGGACACGGATAAGGTCTGTCCATTTGAAGTGCAGAATGAATTTGCCCGCAGAGCAGGGCTTGAGAAGGATCTGTTTACGCTGGTTCACCTGGAAAACATCAGGACGGTCCATATGGAGATCACGGAATCGGATGAGGGATATTTCCGCTATCGGGCAGAGGACCCTTATAACCTGGAGCAGATCCCGGAATTATACGGAGAATTATCTGTTTCGGAGGAAGGCCACTACTTTCTCTGGGCCCAGACAGGTCAGGCAAAGCGCCTTATCTATGAGTGGGAAGGCCAGCGGCAGGACAGGGAACTGTCGGCGGGAAAGAGCCTGTTTGATCTGCGGCAGATACCGGCGGGAAAAAGGTTACAGGTTACACTGCCTTTCAACAACCGTTCCGAACATGATATGAAATTTGCCGAGACAGGAGATCTGAGGATCTATGCTGCCAGATATGATGATGAGGCGTATCAGGAACTGTATGAACTTCTGTCCCGGGAACCGTGGACCGTCATCCGATGGGGCGATACCTTTCTGGAAGGAGAGGTGGAGAGCCGGGAAGGCGGGATCCTCTGGACCTGTGTTCCATGGGAAAAAGGCTGGCAGGCAGAAGTCAACGGAGAGATCTGCCAGCCCGTCCCACTGGGAGACGGCGGAGTCCTGGGAGTCAGGCTGAAGCCTGGGAGATCGACGGTCCGCCTGGAGTATCATCTGCCGGGACAGAAAGCCGGCCTGGCCCTCTCCGCGGCGGCTCTGGCCATAAGTTTATATTTTGTGTGGGGGAAACCATATTTTTTGATAAATACTGGAAAAAGATCAAAAAGGGCGGGGAAAAATAACATATGACATAACACCGGCCCTGCTATACTTGATTCAGAAAAAGGAAATTGGCTGTCCATGTGCAGCCTCACGTATGGAAGGAGAAAGGATAATGAAAAGGAAGCGCAGATTCTCTGTTAAAAAGAATCTTCTGCCGGCCCTGCTGGCGGCGGCCATGGTCTTTGCCAATATCAGCGGAGATCTGAGTGCTGTCTGGGCAGCTCAGGCAGAGACGGTTGAGTTTGAGATCTGGGGCTCTGATCTGGCAAATGCCGTCAGGGAAGCCGTGGAAAGCGGTTCTCCGGTGACAAGAGACGATCTGGATTTCACCGACGGGGCAACAGACAGGTTTGAGAGCCTGTTTTTTGATACAGGTAAGGTGTATGAGGTGTATCCGTCTGTAGATGGCGGGGACCCGGAGGGGGATGTCAGGATTTTCGTGCGTCTTCCTGAAGACGCCGACGATACCTATGAACTGACTGGCGACGAGGAGGTTATTTTCCTCTATATTAATAATGGAGAAGAAACTCTCAGATTTACCACCAGCGTGCTCAGAACCGTAGACGGAAACGAGAAGGTTAAGAGGACCGGAAGAGTTTCTGTGAGGGCATACGAGGATGTATTCGGAGAAGTGGGCAGCAGCGATTCTGTACAGTCCGCAGACAAGGCAGTTCAGACCCAGGTTAAGGATCAGGATGCAGCCGGGGAGAACCAGAGCGGCTCAGGAACCGTGGCTGGGGATGAGACAGAGACCGGCAGCGGGGAAGTGACGGGTACGGACAAAGAGTCCGGAGTCCAGGTACCGGATCAGACCAAGGATGAAATATCTGCCGCAGAAGACCAAAAGGATCCCGCAGGAGAGCAGGAGACAGAGGAGTCGGGAGAATACACGGAAAAGTCAGAGGCTGCCGAAGAAACCGGAGAGACAGAGGAAGCCGGAGAAGGATCCGAGACGGAAAAGACCGGCGACGAGGCCGGGTCCGGGAAGACTGAGACGGCAGACGAGGAAGACGAGACAGAATCCGAAAAGTCTGAGACAGCAGACAAGGAAGACGAGACAGAATCCGAAAAGTCTGAGACAGCAGACAAGGAAGACGAGACAGAATCCGGAGAATTTGAGGCAGCGGAACAGGAAGGCGGGTCTGAAGCCGGAGAATCCGAGGCGGCAGCCGGGGAAGATCAGTCAGAAGACACAGAAGGGGATAAGACAGAGGACGACAGTCAGGAGATGGGGGCACAGTCAGAAGGACTCAGTGCCGCTGTTTCCCGCCACGATGTTCCCGTGGTAGCTGCAGGGCTGGAGACAGAGGTTTCCGGAGATATAGAAGACAGGGACGAGACAGAGGGAGAAGCTGAGAAAAAGGCTGACATAGAAGACCAGGACGGAACAGAGACAGAAGTTTCCGGTGAGACAGAAAATGAGGCCGGAACGGAAAACATAAAAGAGACCGAGACGGAAAAAGAAACGGAAGAGGAAAAAGAAGCTGAGGAGACCTCAGAAGCAGCTGAGACAGAAGAGACAGAGAAAGAGTCCGGGGAGGCTGCAGAGTCCAAAGCAGACGATTCGGCAGAGACAGAAGCAGCTTCAGAGACGGCAGAAGAGTCAAAAGCCGGGACAGAGGCTGTAACAGAGACAGAAGCCGAGACCAAAGCTGAGACTAAGATTGAGGCTGAGACCAAAGCTCCGGCCGAGACGACAGTTGTTCCGGAGACGAAAGCTCCTGTAAAAGCAGATACCACAAAGAATAAAGCCACCGATTCCAACAGCAGTAAGGAAAAGCCCAATGCTGCTGACCTGGTGGGAATGGGTTACTGCAGCACCGCAAAAGCGTACACGACTACTCTGAAAGCACTGAAGGTGCTGGAGGATGTTCAGGGCTTCCCGGCATTTGAAACAGAGTTGGAGATGTCCGACGGAACCGTTATCCGCATTTCCGCAAAAGAAGGTGTTCTTCCCGAGGGAGTCACTGCCGTGGCAGATGTGGTGACAGGACTTGATGATGTAATTAAGGAAAAGGTAGAGGAAGGGGCGGCACAGTCCGGCGAAGTGAAAGAAGTCGTGGCTTCCCTGACTTACAATATCGATCTTCTGGATGCCGACGGCGAGAAGCTGGATAATGCGGCATGGAACCGTTCCGTACAGGTGACCTTCTCCGGTCCCATGATCGAAGAGTACAGCCGTGGCGCGGATATGGTAGAGGTCATGTATGTGGAGACTGCCAAAGAAGATATGCTTCAGGCAGAGATCGCAGAGGAGGATGTGGTTTCCGTTGAGACTGTATCTGATTCCGTGAACGTAGCCGGGGAAGAGAGCGTTGATGAGATTGAGTTTGAGGCGGAGCATTTTTCCCTGTATGCACCTACATTTATGACTGCGAGAAATGTAGAGGGGAAGGCAAGGATCGGCGCAACAGGTTATCCGTCCCTGAAGGACGCCGTGGACGCGGCAGTTGACGGCGATGTAGTTGTGCTGATGGAGAGCGAGAGCCTGAAAGAAACCATCGTGATCAATAAGGAAGTGACGATTACGGCGGAGAATGAGTCGGAGATCAGCAGGGCTAAAAATGGAAGAAAGATTTCTACGATATTTAAGATTGAAGCTGGTGGAAAACTTACTTTAAAAGAGATTGCTTTAAAAGGTACCAGCACTGTTGAGAATTCCAGCACGGTTACTCCGATCAGCTGCAGCGGCAGCCTCGTCATGGAAGAGGGCAGCGTGATTTCCGGTTTTACAGCCCACAGAGGCGGCGGACTGACCATAGAAAATAATGGCGAAGTCATCATAAACGGCGGAGAAGTCAGCAATAATATTGCAATGAGTCAAGGTGATAACAGATTTGCTTCATATGGTGGCGGAGTCTATGTAAAAAGCGGAAAGCTTATCATTAATGACGGAAAGATTATTAACAATACTGCAGATTCTGATGTTGATTATTATAATGGGGACGCATATGGAGGCGGTATTTATATTGCAGCAGGCAGTGTTGTTCTGAATGACGGACAGATCAGTGGAAATATAGCAGGTACTGCTTCATTTCCAAGAAGTAGTGGTGGTGGTATCTTTGTCGGAGGAGCCTGCAGTTTCACCATGAACGGCGGAGAAATCAGTAATAATACTGCACTTAAACAGGGTGGAGGCATCTGTATCGGAGAAGATTATAAGGCTACCAGTGACAAGATTCAGCTTATTTCCGGAAAAATTAATGGAAACAAGGCCGATACAGGTGGAGGTATTTATGTTTCTCAGGGAAGCAAGCTTGCTTTGGAGCAGGTAATGATTGCCGGGAATGAAGCTGGAAAAACCGGAGGCGGAATCTGGAGCTGCCCATACGGAAAAGGCTATATCTATGCGACACGGGGAGGAGTTATAACTGATAACAGTGCGGTCAGATGGGGGAGTGATTTTACCACACAGCCATGTTATATTGCACCTCATCTGCCCAACAGACTTCATGACGGAAAAAAGGTAGACTGGTATCAGCATCCGGAAGAGTGGGTTGATGAAGAGATCGGTGATGGTGTGATTCCTGATATCAACAGCTATATTCAAAAATGGTATGAAGATCCGAATACGTATTCAGGTATTGGAGTCCTTAGTAAAACAGACGGCACCTACAAAAATGACAGCTATTATAAATTATTTATTACAGACAATTCAGCTGACAGTTTTGGTGGCGGTATCGCTTTTAACGGTTCTTTAACTATGGGCGAAGATGCAGACATGAAGATTAAGGCAGAGAAAAAGTGGTTAGATGAAGAGGGAAAAGAGACTTCTGACCATCCGGCGTCTGTTACGATCAATCTGAAGGTCGGTGATAAAGTGATCGATACAGCCGAGCTGAATGAAAAGAACGGCTGGAGCTGCGAATTCATTGATCTTCCGTCGGAAGCTTCTTTGGGCGCTGAGTATACGGTTGAAGAAGTGGTCGTGGAAGGCTGGGAAGCTGTAGTGGAAAAGGCAGAGGCAGGCGATGAATATAAATATATTTTTACCGTTACCAACAAGCCTCACAAAGAGACCACCACAGAAATCACAACCGAGTCAACCACGGAGAGCACTACCGAATCCACTACTGAGAGCACCACAGAACCAACAACACAATCCACGACTGAGAAAACGACAACCACGACTACAGAAAGAACCACAACAACAACAGAGACGACCACAGAAACCACAACAGAAACCACAACAGAGACTACGACGGAGACCACCACGGAAATCACAACCTCGTCAACCCCGCGGAACCCGGGAGGAGACGATGATTCCGACGACGATGACAACACGCCGGGGAGAGATAATCCTCCGGTGATTCCCATCGATAATCCCATAGTTCCTCTGGCCAATGTGCCCAATGAGGAGACCGGGGAGACTCAGGAAGTGGTTACGATCCTTGACGAGGAAGTTCCGCTCATGGCTCTTCCAAAGACAGGAAGGACCGGTTCGGCGGCAGGAGTACTGTTCCTGTTATCCGGTATGTTCCTGGCCATAGACGGTCTGCTGAAAAGGAAACGGGAGAACTGATCAAAATGTAATACGAGAGCGCTGTAAAGCAGATAAAAGATGATCTGCGGAGCAGCGCTCCGTTTTTGTGTCGCGAATGAGCAGATTTTCCATATCATTTGGCGTGCGGAGCCTTGCTGAAAAAATCAGTATATTGACGAAAAAAGGGACATAAACTCTTTGCCTGTGCTATAATTGCTTTGTCCAAAAAAGATGAGAATTGCATTCTGCTGCCGGAATATTTCCGATGCGGAAAGTTTTGGTAAACAAATCGTAGAGTCCGCATATCCGCAGATAAAGCATTCATCGGTACAAAGATCAGCCATTAGAGGCTATATTTGACTTATCAAAGAAGGAGGAATATAGTAATGGAAGCAAGAGAACTGGGCTTATTTATTGCCAAACTTAGAAAAGAAAAGCAAATCACGCAGGCAGAGTTGGCAAAGAGGCTGAATGTAACTGATAAGGCAGTGAGCCGCTGGGAGAGAGGTCTGGGATTTCCTGATATAAACACATTGGAACCGCTGGCAGATTCTTTAGGTATCAGTTTATCAGAATTGATGAAATGCGAAAAAAACTGTGAAGCAGATAAAACACAAAATGATTCGGATACAGGTATTCTGGCAAGTATCGATATTGCAAAGAGACAGAGAAATAAAATGATGAAAAAAATATTATTTGGTTTTTCCTGTTCGATCGTTGGAGTGTGTGTGGTATTGTATGGGATATATCTTTTCATAAACAGTACATGGACCATGAGGTTCAGCGGCAGCGATGGGCCGACAGCAATATTTATCGCAGGGAAGATCGGCGTCTGGCCGCCGATGATTATTTTGGGAGCCGGAAGTGCAGTATTGGCGGCAGGAGTATATGCTTTAGCCCGCTCGCTCAATAATGATAAATAAAGTTTACGTCTGCAGGCCCGGATTGGTTTGGGTTATTTATCTCCTATTTGCGGCGGCGCAGTCGCCGCAAATTAAAATCTCCATTATAAGTTGAAAACTCCTTCAGCATGCATGGTAAAACGGCTAAAAAGTATATTGACTTGACAATCACACATTATTCTTTGAAAAAGAAATGGACAGTGTGAATTAACACCCGTGGACACAGTAAGCCCATTGGCTTCAGACAATGGGTAGTTTACAAGTACAGTTAATTATTGTATGATTATAAAATAAACCGGAAGGAGGATAAAACAGGTATGAAACATAACAAGACAGTTTGGCTCATTTTGTCTGCGATCATCATGTTGCTGCTGCCATGGACGGCAGTTACTTTTATAAAAGGTGACAATGGGATGGCAGTCTGTTTTATATTATTTTTTGGCGTGAATCCGATATATTCTGTTATTGCAGGTGCTTTTGCAGGGAGAAACAGCAGACAGATGTGGTATCTGCCGGTTGTTTCGGCAGTATTATATCTGGCGGGGACATGGCTGTTCTTTGATATGGGAGAAACAGCATTTATTCTGTATGCAGGGTTTTATCTCGTTTTAGGGATTGCGGCTATGTTGATTTCTATGTTCATATATGCTATATACAGGTGAACATCGGATATGCAGTTGGGCCCGGGATTTCGACTGTGAAAGGTGAAATGTATAAGCAGCTTTCTCTTGTGGTGTTTTGATTAAAATGCCATAATACTTGTCGTAAGAGGTGCCTCATCGAAGATGAGAGAATCCCGGGCAACCTGCGGTACCCTAGCGCGATTCAAATTCTATGGTATTTATTCAATCGTTTCGAGAAACTGTTCCAGGATACCTGGCCGCTCACGGCCGGTCTGGGATAAAGAAAGGAGAAAATTACGTGGTTTGTCCTGTAAAATGTATGAAATGTAAATACAGAAGAATAAAGGACAGAAAAAACTTTTGTGTTCTGTATCAGAGCTTGTGCAGACGGATTTACGGGTATTGCGGAATGAATACGTGGGACGGCGGGATGATTTAACAGATGTCTGCCTGAAAAGGCGGAAGGGCTGTTCTGAATATGTTCCGCCTTCTTTCCATCGCTGCTTCTGTAGGTCCGGGATTGGAGAAGGCGATTTGAAAGAATCAGTCTCTTGTAATCAATATGGGAAAATGGTACAATGTAGATAAGGAGAGGACTGACAGATGGAGGAAATAAAGATACAATGGCACTCAGGATTTGTGACGGGAAAGAGGGGGTTTTATGACAGTGATGAAACAAAGGGCAATTGATATGATCAGCCGTATGCCGGAGGAAAAATTGTATTATGTAGTACAACTTCTTGAGGGCGTTGAGGGGCTGCTTGAAAACAGGGCAGATGGGCCTGAAACTCCGGAACAAAGGGCATTGAAAGATTTGCAGCGATTTCGTAAACGGAGTGATGCTGAAATCGACTATAAAGCCGAATTAGCAAAAGCCAGGGAGGAAAAATATGCGGGTATTAATTGACACAAATGTTTTGGCAGATGTGTTGTTAGGAAGAGACCCTTATTATGATATTGCGTACCGTATTCTTGCTATGTGCGCGGATAAAAAAATTTACGGATACATGGCTGCCCATTCTATTCCAAATCTATTCTATATTCTGCGAAAATCTATGACCAAGGAAGAACGGAGAGAAGCATTAAAAGACATTTGCCAAATTATTAAAGTTGAGGGAATCGATTCCTTTAAAATAATTTCTGCTTTAGATAATGGGACTTTTGATGATTTTGAGGATTGTTTACAGGAAGAATGTGCGGTTGCGATTTCGGCGGATTATATCATAACGAGAAATGTAAAAGATTTTCTTTCGTCAAGGATTCCTCCGATTCTTCCAGATCAATTTTTAGAAAAATATAAAGATATCATACCAATCTGATGAGACTCAGTGTCAGAAGAGTGTTAGAAAAATGCTTTATGTAAACTACAGGAGAGGATCTGAATGTCTATATGGAGCAGGTCAATGAAGTGCTTGCAACTTTTGTGTTCTGTATCAGAGTTTGTGCAGACGGATTTACGGGTATTGCGGAATGAATACGTGGGACGGCGGGATGAGGATTAACAGGATAGGCAGGATTTAACAGATGTCTGCCTGAAAAGGCGGAAGTGCTGTCCTGAGATAGTCTGCTATGGGACAATACAGGAAGCCAATACCCCTGCCAGTTCCTTCACAACAGAAGAAAAAGTACAGTCTTCGCGCCAGATAAAGGCCAGGTCATAGCTGGACCGGTAATCTTCGATCCAAAAGAACAGATCTGTCGGTTCATTGGGGGCCGGGGCTTTACCGATGGCGCTCCCCAGTCCGTTATTGACCATGAGGCGTATGGTTTTCATGCTGTCATAAGTTTTCACGGCGGCAGGGGCCAGCCGGCCTTCCTTTATAATGGAGTCAATGGTGGCGCGGATCCGCTTTCCGGAAGGAGGCAGCAGAAGAGTCTCCCCTTTGAGGCAGTCCAGAGGGAGACTGGCATAAAGACTTTTGGAGGGATCGGCAGAGGGCCTGCCTTTCGACGCCCAGTCGCTTCCCCGGCGCAGCCAGATACCTAAAGGTTCATGTAGGATAACCTGATACTGCAGGTCCCGATATTTTAGGGGCAGCCTTAAAACGGCGAAATCCAGCTCGTCTTTCAGCACCAGATTTTCCAGATAATCAGACACCCCTTCTACAAATTCAAAAGATACGGCCTGTTTCAGCCGGGTCTGACTCTCCAGAAGAGCATTCATAATAAAATGTCCCTGTCCCTGAGGCAGGCCGGCTCTCAGAATATGTTTTGGGGCGGCGGATATCCGGAGCTGTTCCAGAAAGTTCTCATAGACAGGAACGATATGTTCCGCCATCTGGGCGTAGGATTTCCCGGCCTTTGTAAGTTCCAGCATTTTTCCGCTCCGGCGGATAAAAAGCGGCGTTCCAAGTTCATCTTCGATTTTCTTCACAGTCTGGCTCAGGGCAGGCTGGGAGATATAGAGCTTTTTTGCGGCAGCAGAGATGCTGCCGGTCTCAACGATTTCCAAAATCAATTTCATCTCCTGTATCTTCATAGAACCCTCTCTTTATATTCAATGGCCGGTCGGCGGATACTTTCTGGCGGTTTCCCATTTAGTATATC
>Ga0137306_100468_pt1 | contig 56773 bp, 45 predicted proteins | sample Inofroosms_March_FD_97187 | JGI IMG/M metagenome (GOLD analysis project Ga0137306, IMG submission 97187) | Mouse cecal microbial communities from Vienna, Austria - N-Acetylneuraminic and N-Acetylglucosamine D2O microcosms_March | ecosystem: Host-associated > Mammals > Digestive system > Large...
AATCGGAGATTTTGTCCATGTGGCCGTGGGAGCCCATCTGGCAGGAAGTGTGGAAGTGGAGGAGGCATCCTGGATCGGTGCCGGGGCGATCATAAATAACAATCTGCGTATTTGCGGAAGCTGCGTGATCGGCGCGGGAGCCGTAGTGGTGAAGGATATCAGGGAAGCAGGGACTTATGTGGGTGTCCCGGCCAGACGGGTGCCGGATGAAATATATGGAAGGATAAAACAGAGAGAATGAAAATCTGGCTGATGAACCATTACGCCACGGCCATGTACCGGGACAGGGCGGGACGGCATTACTGGTTCGCGGAAGCGTTGAAAAAAAGAGGTCATGAGGTGACGGTATTCTGTGCCACCACATTTATGAACGGCGGGGAGGAGATTGACACGGGAGGAAAAGCGCTCTTAGTGAGGCGGACGCAGGGAATTCCCTTTGTATTTGTCAAAACCGTTGCTTCTCAGGGAAATGGTGTGGACCGTGTGAAAAACATGGGTTTCTTTTATAAAAACCTGTTTCCGGCGGCAAAGGCTTACGCCCGGAAGTATGGCAGGCCGGATGTAATCATCGCCTCCTCCGTCCATCCGCTCACGATGGCGGCGGGACTGCGGATCGGGAAGAAAATGGGAAAGCCGTGTATCTGCGAAATCAGGGATTTATGGCCGGAAGCCATATTCAGCTTTGGAAAGGCGAAAGAAAAAAGCCTGTTGGGGAAAGCGCTTATCCGGGGAGAACACTGGATTTATAAAAAAGCGGACGCTCTGATTTTTACGAAAGAGGGAGATACGGATTATTTAAAGGAAAAGGGATGGACAACGGAGCAGGGGGGAGATATCCCGCTTGCCAAATGCCACTATATCAATAACGGCGTGGATCTCAGGTCGTATGAGAAACGAATCAAAACAGAGGTTTTCGCGGATCCGGATGTGAATGACGGCACAAAGTTCAATGTGGTCTATGCCGGAACGATCCGGCCGGTGAACCATGTGGGAAATCTTCTTGACGCCGCGAAAGAGATCGGGAAAAGGCCGGGGTATGAGGATGTCCGGTTTTTGATCTTCGGCGACGGAATGGAGCTTCCGGAACTGAGAATCCGCGTGGAGAAAGAAAACCTTGATAATGTGAAACTGAAAGGCTTTGTGGACAGGAAGTACATTCCTTATATTTTAAGCAAATCGTCCGTCAATATGCTGAATTATGCCCAGGATCAGTATAACTGGTCCAGAGGAAACAGCTCCAATAAACTGTTTGAGTACATGGCCAGCGGAAAACCGATTATTTCGACAGTCCGCATGGGATATTCCCTGATCCGGCGTTACGGCTGCGGCGCGGAGCTTACGGATGATACGCCGGAGACACTGGCGGAAGAAATCATTCGGTTTCATGATATGGAGAGGGACGCGTATGAAGCGATGGGAAGGAATGCCAGACGGGGGGCGCAGGAGTTTGATTTTGGCGTGCTGACGGATCGGCTAGAAAAGGTTATAAAATCAGTGACATAAGGAGAATAGTCTATCATGTGTGGTATAGCGGGTATTTTTTCAAGAGGTAGAATAGATGAAGCGGATAAGCGGCTCGTTCGGAAAATGAATAATTGCCTGATACATAGGGGACCGGATGGGAGCGGAGAATATTTTGACGAAAAAGTTGGCCTTGCGCATAGACGGCTATCGATATTAGATATGAGTACTCTTGGAGTGCAGCCAATGTTTTATATGGATAGATATGTAATTGTTTTTAATGGCGAAATTTACAATTATAAGGAATTAAAAAAGGACCTGGAACATAAAGGTTACCAATTCGCGACAAAAACAGATACGGAGGTTCTTGTTGCGGCATATGATTGCTGGAAAGAAAAATGTCTGTCCAGACTGAATGGAATGTGGGCATTTGTTATATATGACAGGAAAGAAAATATTTTATTTATTTCGAGAGACAGATTTGGCGTTAAGCCTTTATTTTATTTTGAAGGAAAAGGTTATTTATTATTCGCGTCAGAAATAAAAGCTATTTTATGTGACAGCAGAATAAAAAGGGTCGCGAATGATGAATTAGTTTATGATTTTTTAAAGGATTCATTGTTAGATCACACGGATGAGTCTTTTTTTGTTGGAATAAATAAGGTACCTCAAGCGTCATATGCCAGGATTGATTTAGTTTCGTCTGGGAAGATGGAATTCGTTAAATATTACTCTGTGGATTTCACAAAGATTGATGATAACCTAGAGGCTGATTCGGCTGCGAAAACATTCAGGAATTTATTTATGACATCCGTCGCGCTCAGACTCAGATCAGATGTACCGGTGGGGACTTGCTTGTCAGGAGGCTTGGATTCGAGTTCAATTGTAACAGCGGTAAACAAATTTTATAAAAGGAGAGAAAAAGATCAGCATACATTTTCATTTTGTCCGACAAATAGAAAGATCAGTGAAAAGAAGTATATTGATAAAGTATTGAGGGGAAAGCGGATAGAAGAACATTTTGTAGGAGATCAGGATTTTAATGTAATTGAGGATTTTGAGACTTTTGTATACGCGCAGGATGAACCATTTCGAACAATGAGTATGTTCGCGGGTTATCTGGTATATAAAGAAGCAAAAAAGGCCGGGATAAAAGTCCTTTTAGACGGACAGGGAGCGGATGAAATATTATGTGGTTACAGAAAGTCCCGGATATATTATATTCAGGAACTGATGGAGAAAAGAAAATATTTGCAGGCTGCCAAAGAAACTATATTATCGTTTTCGCAAATATTTACCACATCTTCAATTAAATCTGATTTTGAAAAAATTTGGAAAATTATTTTTAAAGATGATACGGTAAGTCATTTAAAATCTAATTATTTGAACGACACTTTTATATCTAAGCATAAATCAAAACAAATGTATTCAAAAAATAATTTTCAGGATGTAAATGTAGGAAAGATTTCTTTGCCTGTTCTTCTTAGATATGTGGATCGGAACGCGATGTCAGTATCGGTTGAAAGCAGATTGCCTTTTTTGGATTATCGAATCGTGAATTTTGCGGCGAGAATACCTTTATCTTTGAAGATTCAAAATGGGTATTCTAAATATATTATGCGAAAAGCATTGGATATGCCTGAAGAAATCCGAAAACGTCGGGATAAATTTGGGTTTGTCGTGCCAGAAAAAGAATGGTTAAATTATTATTCCGATTATTTTATAGGATATTTTTCTGAAGGTCGTTTTCGAGCCGGCAAATATATAAATAATGGTGAGGTTGTTCGGAATTGGAGTAAACTCATAAACGGCTCTGATGAAAATTTATTATTTCGTATGTTATCGGTTGCTGCATGGATGGAAAAATTTGATGTTGAGACTGCTTGAATATAAAAATGAATATAATTGGAATTGGACTATCTGTTGCGAATGAATATGGAGCGCGTTGGATTTTTAATAGAGGGTTATATTGTTTAAAGTTATTAGGTTTACGCAGGTTTCCTGTAACAGAGAAAATTTATGAAAGAAAAATAAAAATTCCTAGGCGAGTTGATTTGTTTCAGTTTGAAAAAGAAAAATTAGAAGTTTTTTTGAATTCTTTGCCCGATAATGAAAAAGAACGGATAATAAAAAGCGCTGATCTGGCTTGCGAAGGAAAGATACTTTGTTTTTCAGGAATCGAGCTTGATTATGGAATTCCAATTAACTGGCAGATAAATCCTATAACCGGCAGGGAATGCGATGTAAATAGGAAATGGTATGAAATCCCGGATTTTGATGAAGTAACAGGAGACATTAAAATCATATGGGAAGTTTCACGGTTTACACACTTTATATGTTTTGCGCGCGCATATGTTGTCTCAAAGAATATAAAGTATTATGAAGCTTTTTCAATCCAATTAAAGAACTGGATTAAACATAACCCGTATCCATATGGAGCGAATTATAAATGTGGACAGGAATGTTCATTTAGGATCGCGAACGTATTATTTACTTATTCTTTATTTAAAAGATTTGGGCTTATTACGGAAGATGATACTACCAATGTAAAAATTCTTGTTTACAGATGCTATAAAAAAATATTGAGTAATTTTTTTTACGCGCGTAAGTGTATAAAAAACGATCATACTTTTTCTGAGCTTATGGGGATGATCCTAGGCGCCTGGTGTGTAAAAGATGAGGGGAAAATAGATTACGCGTATAAGATACTGAATGAAGAGATCAACAGGCAGTTTTCTGATGACGGAGGATACCTGGGATATTCTTTTAACTACGAACGAGAGATACTGCAAACGCTTGAGTGCATACTGGCCTTGGGACGTGTTTTAAATAGAAGTATTTCAGAGGAATCAAATCAGAGACTAATAAAAGCAGTTAATCTTTTGTATCAATGTCAGGACAACGCTTCCGGATTCCTTCCTAATTATGGATCGAACGACGGCGCGCTTATATTCCCATTGTCATCCTGTAAATACAGGGACTATCGCCCGGTGATAAATGCTTTATCAGTACTGACAACAGGAAAACGAATGTACGGACATGGCCTCTATGATGAGGAATTATTATGGTTTGTGGGAACTATTGACCAGGAAATCAGTGAAAATGAAAAGAAATCAGGTCATTATGACAGCGCGGGTATATATTTATTAAAAAACGATAATTTTTTTGCTTTTTTGGTAGCAAATAAATATAAAAGGCGACCCGGACATATGGATCAACTGCATTTAGATTTATGGATGGATGGGCGGAATGTTCTCTGCGATTCGGGAACTTATTCATATATCGGAGAAGTCGGACGGCAGTACGCGGCATCAACCGCACACAATACCGTATCGATAGCAGGAAAAAATCAAATGAATATATTTGGTCATTTCCTTATATATGACTGGGCTTATGCTGTAGATACAGGCAGCGATGAAAACAGGTTTACAGGGACGATATGTTCTGGAAATGGATATAAACATAAAAGGGAAGTTGTTTTAGGACCATGCGACATTACCGTAGTTGATGAAATCCATGCAGAAATTGGTGATAAATTCCGTATTTCTTTTCATACCCCATATAAGGTCGAGTCTGAGGGAAAACGTAATGTTATGATATATGATAGAGAGCGGAAAGTTTGCGGAATACAGACTTCTCTGGCCTGTGAGATAAAAGAGTGCTTTATCAGCGAAACTTATCTTTCAATAAAAAAAGCAAATAGGCTTGATGTGTGCGGTATTATGACCGAAAAAAAACAAATTGTCATTACAAAGATAACAAAAGAGGTGTGAAAAATGGTAAACGTAATCGGACTTGGATATATCGGGCTGCCGACAGCCCTGATGCTTGCATCCCATGGCGTGGAAGTTGTGGGAACGGATTATAACAGAAAACTGGTGGAGACACTGCGGTCAGGGCGCACCACTTTTAAAGAAGAAGGACTGGATGAATTGTTTGGCCAGGCCGCGGAATCCGGCATCCGGTTCACCGATGAATATCAGGTGACGGATACCTATATTGTTTCGGTTCCCACTCCTTATGATAAGTTCAGCAAAAAAGTGGATGCCTGTTATGTGGCGTCGGCCGTGAAGGATGTTCTGAAAGCTGCGCCCTGCGGGGCCGTGATTATTATTGAATCAACGGTTTCTCCCGGGACGATAGATAAATTTGTAAGGCCGGTCATTGAAGAAGCCGGGCGGAAGTCAGGAACAGACATTCATCTGGTTCACGCCCCGGAAAGAATTATTCCCGGAAATATGGTTTATGAGCTGCTGCATAATAACAGGACCATCGGTGCGGATGATCCTGATGTTGGCGAGAAGGTGAAACGGCTTTACGGCTCATTCTGTCAGGGCGAGATTGTGGTGACCGATATCCGGACGGCGGAGATGACAAAGGTAGTGGAGAATACATACCGGGCCGTGAATATCGCCTTTGCCAATGAACTGGCGAAGATCTGCCGGCATGATGAAATGGATGTGTATGAGATTATCCGCATCTGCAATATGCATCCGAGGGTGAATATCTTACAGCCCGGTCCCGGCGTGGGCGGCCACTGTATTTCCGTTGACCCCTGGTTTCTGGTGGGGGACTATCCGTCACTGGCGAAAGTGATCGACGAGTCCATGAAGACCAATGACGGGATGCCGGATTTTGTCCTGAACCGGATTTATGAGATTATGAAAAAAGAGGGCCTGACAGATATCGGAAGAGTAGGGCTGTATGGCCTGACTTATAAGGAAAATGTGGACGATATGCGGGAGAGTCCGACGTTGCAGCTTCTGGAGAGCCAGGAGAGGCATCTGGGAGAGCCATTGAAAGTCTATGATCCGCTTATCCTAGAAAATGTTATTGAAAATCAATATCATGACTTGGATCAATTTTTAGAGAGTATTGATATTTGTGTAATTATGGTTGGGCATAATGAAATCTTTCAGAATTTGGACAAGTTAAAAAATAAGATTGTATTGGATACCAGAAACATTTATCCGGGCAAATGCTATAAGCTATAAGGAGTGATCCCATTATTATGAAGGCGCTGGTGTTATGCGGAGAAAAGTTGACAAAACTCTACAAAAAAAGGATAGATAAAGAAAAGGGAAATTTGCTGGTTATAGTAACGGAAAATAACTTATTTCAGCAAATCAGTGAAACATATAAAAACGTAAAAGTGGAATTTCTGTACATCTATTCTGATGAGAATTTCTCGGATAGCAGGCGTCTGGCTTTTGATATCTCTTCTAAATTAGAGGAAAGCATAACGGACGTTTTTTTGAAAGGCCTTCCCTTAGTATCTGTTAACGGAATATATGAAACCTATGCTCGTGTAGTGGTAAGTGTGAAGAACAGAATGGATGAGCTATTGGAACATTATTCTGTTGATGAAGTTTGCCTGCTGGGCGGAAATAAAACGGTTCCTTTTTACCCGTTTAATTTAGCCGAAGGTGAAAGACCATTCAGATTTTTATATAAAAGAGAATTTTTTCTGAATCCAATTATTTATTGTTTAATCCACAAAAAAGTTAGAGTAGGCTGGAAGCAGGATTTCGCGTTAAGTCTTTGTGCTGTCAGATGGGGCAGAATACAAATAATAAATATAGGGAAAATTGTTAAATGTGTCAGGAAGTATTCAAAAACTGAGGCGAGAAAAGCTTTTAAATTTAGTGGCGATATAGTGGGTATTATGATCAGGACGAAACCGGTGATCAATGCTATGATTCCATTATACTACGCGATAAATGAAGGTGGAAAGTATAAGGCGGTATTTCTGATTTATGAGAATTATAGTAACAGTGAAGTTGTTAATGAGATAAAAACGCAAGGTTTTGCGTATGTAGATTTAAGACAGTACACAAGTATAAGAAAGGTTTTACAAACTTATAGAAAGGTTCTAAAAGGAACGGTAAAGAAGTCTGACAAAAGAGAAAGGATTTATAATATTCCGCTACACGTATCATCCATAACCAGAGAGTTAAAGGTTCAATGGTGGGATTCTAAATTGCTAAGTTGTGTCCTGTCTGACTTTAACCGTGAGGAAGGCATAAATCTAAGGGGGATGATTAATGCGGAAACCTATAACTGGGTTGCGGCGACACAGGGAATTTGGGCAAAGAAGAATAACAAACCTATTATTAGTATACAGTTTGTCACATTGGATAAAAGGCCAAAAACAGTTTGGGTGGATCGTTATTATTTGATGTCTGAAAAAGAAATTGAAAGGCTTGGAGATGTAATTCCCGCAGGGGCAGGAGCCAGTGCAGGTCCGGCATGTTATGATTATCTTTATGGAAAAACTGAACATAGACAGGGAGAATTAAGAAATATAACGATATTTACACAACCAGACTCATTGAGAAAGGATGGGTTCAGAATAATTGATGATATCCTTGATATCAGAAAAGAATTATCAGAAAACTGGAGTGTTAAAATTAAATTACATCCAAGAGAAAATGCTCCTCAGGATTTTGCGAGAAAATATTTGAAATATGAAAATGTCGAATTGATTAAAAATGAAACTGATAGTACCGACTTAATAAAAAGAGCTGATCTTGCGGTCGGGATTGTTTCTACCACATTATTTCAGGCAGTTATAATTGGAACGCCGGCTATTTCTGTAAATTATGATAATTTGAATAAAGGCAGTATGGATATTATTGAGCAGGAGGTGGTGAGAAAAGTAACGAACAAGAAAGAATTGAAAGAGTACCTGGTTAATTTTGCAAAATATAATATTTTATATGTTGAAAATAGAGCAGGTTATTTAAATAGCTATATGAACGGATATGACGGAAAGGGGTCCATAGAAATTGCGAAGTATGTCAATGATACATATTAAAGATGACAAGTTTTCCTACAGATTTATGCTCAGGTTGATTTGTTTTTATTACGTGTTTACTCAGATCATTAGTGTTTTACGTGCCACCTCCATATATAATACGTCCTATATAGCGAATGTTTTACGGGCCGGAATTTCGGGTTTATTTATTATATTGTTTTTATTGAATGTAAACTATAAGAGGTATAAGTTTGGGTTAGAAGATATCATTTATTTTGGCATACCTGTTTTGGCAATACCATATGGGTTATTGCATAATCAATTTGGAAGGGATTTTTTGTCTGATTTTTTCACGGCAATATCTTTTGCGGTAATATTTAACTATTATAAACATATGCCACCGGAAATAAAAGGCTTTAATTTGTCTTATCTTGCGCATTTTGAACTGTGGGGCACATTTGTTTCACTGGTTATATATAAATTGTTTCCTCTTTTTGGAATTCCGATCAGAAGCGTTGGAAATGTAAGTAATTTCCTTTTGTTTCCTTTGGCATACTTTTTGGCATATGGAAATAAGCTTTGGATTCTATCGGTTGCGCTGATTTTTTTAGGAGGAAAAAGGGGTGTTATGCTTTCGGCGATTGCCCTGATTTGTTTTTTTTATATTACGGATAAGAGAGACAAATTAAAAACTGCTTTCGTTATTATTTCCGCAGTCAGTATGGTGGCCTTGCTGCTGTTTTTTACAAGCACGCCGGAAAGGATCTCAGCATTACCGTCCAGTTTTCAGAGAGTTGGATCTCGATTTATGAAGGTAAATCCTTTTTCTGAATATCGGGATTGGTATAGCGATGGCAGACTGGACGAAATCTTAGGGGCGATTCGCCAGTTCGATGGCAGTTCTCTCAACTTATTGTTCGGAAAGGGGAATGGGTTCGTTTATACAGTTTATCATAATGGTCTTGTAAGATTTAGTAATCGTCATAATGTTCATTTTACACCTGTGGCTTTTTTGACCCGATATGGACTGATATATACCCTTGTATTTTATAGAGGTTTGATTTCCTGCCTGGTTTTCGGAATTAAATATTTGAAAAAGAACAAAGAACATAGATTTGTAATGTGTTTGCTGTTGTATCTTTTTGGCACATTCGTAGATCAGTTTACTGCATTTTTGCCTTATGCGGATTATCAGTTTATGATGTGTTTTGGGTTTTTACGTGGATTGTTTCATTCGGGAAGACGGGTTAACCATGAGGAGCTTTATGAAAGGACTTGATATAAAGAAGGCTAGAAATATTTCAATTTACCTTTTTGGAGCGATATTGAATAAAGGAATCAGTTATTTATCAACGCCTATTTTTACCAGGTTAATGTCTAAAAAAGATTTTGGAGTGCTGAGTCTTACAACAACATGGATTACTATTATTTCTATTTTTGTTGGAGCGCAGATTTCAGGAACCATACCGTCAGCATATGTTAAATATAGACAAAAGGTAGATCGTTATATTTCTAATGTTTTATTGCTATCATTGATAACGATGATTGGATTTATGACGGCGGGATTGCTATTCAGAGAAGTTTTGTCTTCATGGATGGGATTGACAAATTTGATAGTATTGCCTGTTATTATATATATTTCATATGGAAAATCCATGTCAAACTTATATATATCATATACAATCCAAAAGAAGCAGCCACTGTCAAATGTAATCTTTTCCTCATCCGTTTCGTTATCGGTGCTTCTAATCGGATGCATTGTTACTTGCGTGATACCCAATGAAAAATATTGGGGGAAAATAATTGGAGAGATAATCGTATATTCCGTTGTCATTTGTTTTATATATTTCAGGTTTACCATATGGAAAGGCTGCCAGGAGCCAAATTGTTGGAGGGAGGAATTGACACTCAGTATCCCTTTGATCTTTCACTTACTGGCAACAAATATTATTTCTCAATCTGATCGTATTTTTGTAACAAGAATGATTGGATATGATGCTATGGCCGTATATAGCGTGGCATATACGATTGGCATGGTTGCCTTGGTTGTTGTTGAGGCTGCTTTTAACGTGTGGATGCCATGGTTCTTCTCCCAGATTGGGTATGGGGACAGGAGGGATCTGATTAATAGAAATGCCCGTATTATGATAGTGCTCATCGCGTTAATTCATGGATTGGTAATTGTTTTTTCAACAGAATTTTTTTTGATTATGGCGCCGGAAAGCTACGTGGGCGGCATAAGCTGTACGGTGCTTATAACGATTTCAACGTTATTCAGTTTCTTTTATCGTTTTCCATTATGTTATGAACAGTACTGCAGGAAGATGGGCTGGGTTGCTATTGCTACAGGCGTAGCGTCTATATCAAATATTATTTTAAATTTTCTAATGATACCGATTTTGGGTATTGAAGGTGCGGCGATAGCCACAATAATATCTACTGTTTTTTTGTGGCTGATACATGAATTGGTAGTGAGAAGACGAATGGAAGGGTATCCGATTGGCTTTTATCATTATTTTATTGGTATAGCGGCAGTTTTGCCGATGGTTATCATTCAGATACTGTTTCAGGATTATTTACCGGCGCGGATGGTAATGTCATTCCTATATGTATGTGCCGTATTGTATGCTCTTTACCGCGAATATGGGTATATATTAAAATGCAGGGAATAGTTAACTGATGTAAACGTGTTGAGCTATGCATGATGAAAGGAGAACGAAATGACGAAAATTACGATAAACGGAAGGACAATTGGAACGGGCTGTGCTCCGTATGTAATAGCCGAAGGCTGTGATAATCATATGGGAGATATAGAGAACGCTAAAGAAATGGCTTTGCAGGCGAAACTGGCAGGCGCGGATTGCATAAAATTTCAGCATCATCTGCCGGACGAAGAAATGCTTCCGGATGTACCTATGTCTGATAATTTTGACATTCCGTTATATGAATTTCTTAAACTTCATGCTCTGAAATTAGAGGATCATATTGAGCTAAAAAAATATTGTGATGAAATTGGAATTACATATCTGTGTACACCATTTAGCTATAAGGCGGCCTGTGAGCTGGAACAGGCCGGTATAGCTTATGCATTCAAAATCGGAAGCGGTGAGATGACGGATATTCCCAGCCTGAAAAGGATTGCCAAATTTGGAAAACCTATGATTATTTCCAGCGGTATGTGTACATTGGATGAACTAGACAGGACATATAACGCGTTAAAGGGTACGGGCGTGCCTCTTGCGTTTACCAATTGTCTGTCAGAATATCCTCCTGTGTACGAAGATGTGAATCTTGGCGTGATTAAAATGATGCGGGACAGATACCCTGATGTGGTAATAGGACATTCTGATCATACGCCGGATTTATATACCTGTTTTGCCGCGGTCGCGTTTGGGGCGGGGATTATAGAAAAGCATGTGATTTTAAATAAAACGGTTCCGGGACCCGATCAATCGGTGTCTGTTGATTTTATGGATTTGCGTAATCTGGTTGATGGATGCCGGAAGGTGTATAAAGCGCTGGGAAATGAGAAAAAAGTACGTCCTAAAGAAAAGGCAATTCGCGAGTGGGCATTTCGCAGTATTGTCTCATCCTGTGAAATAAAGTCAGGAACGATGATTACCCAAGATATGGTGTGGTCTAAAAGACCCGGAACAGGGATTCCTTCCTGGAGGATGGATGAGATAATAGGGAAAAGAGCGGTTCGGGATATTGAAAAAAATGTTTTGATAAAACCGGATGATTTTGCTTGAAAATCAATGGCAAATGGTGATGACGGCATCATATATGCTGATGAATGACAGCAGGAAATGGCAGGGAGTAAATACAATCGTGAAAAAGATAATGATACTTACCGGCTCAAGAGGCGAATGGGGATATATCCGGCCGATTATGGAGCTTGCGAAAAAGAAAGATGATGTAAAAATTGTTTTGGTTGTGACGAATATGCATCTTCTTTCATCATATGGAAACTCATATAAAGAGATTGAAAATGATGGATATAAGATAGATTATAAAATTAATATGTCTCTGGATGGTTATAATCATGTAACTCATGCCAAATCACTGGGAATATGTTTGATGGGGATTCCAGATATTATAGATGTTGAAAAACCGGACTGGATTTTGCTGGCCGGAGACAGGGGGGAACAGCTTATGGGAGCCATTGCCGCAGGGTATACGTATACGCCCGTAGCGCATATACAGGCTGGCGAGGTATCGGGCAACATTGATGGAATGGCTCGGCATGCGATAGGCAAGTTTGTTCATATGCATTTTGCCGCAAATGAGGACGCGGCTATCAGATTAAAAAAATTGGGGGAGGAACCATTTCGTATTTTTAATGTAGGCGCGCCTCAAGTTGATGAAATGGTGCAGGCAAAATATACTGAGATAGAAGAATTGGAGCAGCGGCTGAATGTTGCGTTGTGTGATGGGTTTATCTTGGCAGTAATGCATCCTGTTACAGAGGAAGCGAGTAAGGCAGGAGAACAAGCCGAAATGTTCGTACGGTCTCTGAATAAGATAGAGTATCCGAAGATTGTCATTCTTCCAAATAATGACGCAGGTTCTGCCTTAGTGAAAGAGGCAATTATGAAAGGAAAAAAAGGCAGATATCATTTGTATTCCAATTTAAAGAGAGAGGACTACCTTGGATTACTGAAAAATTCAATTTGCATTGTTGGTAATTCAAGTTCCGGATTGTTAGAAGCGCCTACGTTTAAAATACCGGCTGTTAATATAGGCAGGAGACAAAATCTGAGATTCAGGGGCATGAATGTAATAGACACGGAATTTGATGAAAAGGGAATTGATGACGCTATTCAAAAAGCAATGTCAGAAGAATTTAAAATTTTTTTGCGTACTCACTGTGTCAATCCATATGGTGACGGGCATTCTTCAGAAAAAATTCTGGATCTTCTGATTAATACAAAAATTGATGAAAAGTGGATGGTTAAAAATCTTACCTATTAATTGTCGGAGAGGATTTATGAATAAATATTGTATTGAGCAGAGCTATACGATTAAAGAAGCAATTGAACGGATTGATGCAAACAAGGATCGGGTTGTCTTGGTAGTCAATGCGGAGAATAAAGTGGTCGGTACGGTGAGTCAGGGAGATATTATCAGAGCGTTAAGCGCAGGAAAAAGCCTCTATACAAGAATTGGGAGTATTATACGGTCAGATTTCATGTATATGAATGAACCGGATATGGAACAGGCATATAAGATTTTCAGGAAAATCAAAATCACGCTTTTGCCGATTGTAGATGAGAACTTTCACTTGATCGGAGTGATTAATATGGATAACATATACGAGTATATGGAGGAAAAATGCAAAAATTAATTGTAATTCCCGCAAGAGGCGGTTCCAAAGGAATCCCTTTGAAAAATATTTATCCGGTTGCGGGCGAACCATTATTATCATATACGCTGGAAGTAATTCGTGAAGCGGAACTACAGGATACGGATATAGTAGTCAGCACTGACTCAGAAAAGATAAAAGAGGTTGCGCAAGGCTATAACGATATTCATATTGCGGACAGACCGGAAGAAATTTCAGGCGATACGGCAAGTACGGAATTGGCGTTAGTGCATGCTTTGGATTTTATGGAGAGACTAAAAGTAAAGAAATATGATGCTGTTATTACATTACAAGCAACATCTCCATTAAGAGAGGCACAGACACTGAAAAATTTTGTGTTATCTTATGAGAAAGATTACCCGGAATATAATGCTCAATTATCTTTGAATGAAAACCGTTCGGATTTTTGGATTAAAAAAGAAAACCATATTTTTGAGCGTTTATATAAAAACGCGCCCAGAAGAAGACAAGATAGAAAACCATTATATGTTGAAAACAGCGCGTATTATATAACGGATGCGAATATTTTGCGGAAAACAAATTCCATACTTGGCACCAAAGCGAAGGGGTTTATCATATCAGAGTATGAAGCCATAGATATTAATGAAAAAATAGATATTTACCTTGCGGAAAATATAATTCGGAATAGATGTCTGATAAAAGAACATGGAGAATAAAAAGAGATGGTTGTATAAATCTGTTTTTCTGATTGCGATTTTAACGAATTTGTCAGTAACAATCATGATTTATAAAAAAATAAATTTTGATAGTAAATTGGATTGTACGTCTAACGCAGAAAATGTAAGCGTCCCTTTTTACTTTGGAACGGAAAAACTGGTGAGTAGAAACTGGGTGTTGGATGGGAAGAGGAATCATCTGGCATTTGGCAATGTATGTGTAGGGAGCGATGATATATTTTATGCTGTTTTCCGCGGTGGCTATCAACATGGAGTTGCGCTTAATCCAGGTAATTTAAATTATAATCTTGGGGGAGCGTTATATTACAGCGTTTCCAAAGATGAAGGAAAAACATGGTCAGAACCGATTTGTTTTTTAGAACCGGATGAGTCTAAAGATTTGAGAGATCCCAGCCTTATGTATGACAGTTTAATGGATTGTTATTTTCTTACCTATACCGAGGTGTCAAATGATCAAAGTTCATATAAAATCCATTTAGTGAAGATGTCGCAGGATAAAGGACTTTGTGTTTTTAATGATTATAAGGAAGTGGATCTGGGAATAAATGATATGTCGGCCAATAGTGCGTGTTATCACCAGGTTGTCAGGGTGGGTTCTAATTTATACCTTCCTTTTTACGGAAAAAAAGAGGGGGGGGGGGTGAATTATATTATTCAGGATTGCTACAAGGTAATGCATCTGGCGTAGAATGGGAAGTATTATATACTTGGAATGAGGATGAACCAGACAATAGCAATGAATGTACCTTTTTTACAACATTTAATGACAATGGGTTTTTGAGATATAATATGATTTTCAGAGGCGGGAACGCACAGTCTTCTTATCCTTATGATTTGGACAGAGCGCATTATTCATATTCGGATGATGGAGGACTTACCTGGAGCGATAAAATATGTTTGGGCTTTGACTGTGCCGGAGGACCTCGGGTTTTTGACATTAATGGGATAAAAGTCTTATTATGTCGAGACCAGTCTGTCGGAGAGAGGGGCAAGGGAATTAGTGTCGGTGTTGCGGCTTTTTCAGATAATGGTGAAAGATGGGTTCGTAAAATGGTAATTGCTGATGACGGACCCGGATATGCTTCATTGGTATGTACGGAACATGGAACAGGAAAAGTATTTTATTTCAAGGAATATGGAAACTATTCCGGATTGTATTGCCGGGAGATAACTGGAATACCAGATATTAAATGAAAAAGAGAGTATAGTCTTCATAGATTATTTTGGGGAAGCTAATAAAAATGTTAGAAAAAAAGGATCCTAAGGAAAATAATATGAAAGTTGTAATGGTCGTCTTCGGCACCCGTCCCGAAGCCATCAAAATGTGCCCTCTGGTAAAAGAACTTCAAACCCGCCCGTCCATCCGCACTCTTGTCTGCGTGACGGGACAGCACCGCCAGATGCTGGATCAGGTTTTGAAAACATTTCATATCACCCCTGATTATGATCTGAGTATCATGAAAGACAAGCAGACGCTTTTTGATATAACATCGGGTGTATTAAACGGCATGAAAGCCATATTGGAAGAAATCAGGCCCGACATCGTCCTGGTTCACGGTGACACCACCACCACTTTTGCTTCGGCGCTGGCGGCTTTTTATCTACAGATCCCTGTCGGCCACGTAGAAGCCGGTCTTCGCACCTATAACATCTATTCCCCTTATCCGGAAGAATTCAATCGGGAAGCGGTAGGCTCTATCGCTTCCTTTCATTTTGCCCCGACAGAGATCAGCAGAGGAAATCTGATCCAGGAAGGCAAAAAAGAAAGCAGCATTTTTGTAACCGGCAATACGGCGATAGACGCTCTGAAAACAACCGTGCGGGAGGATTATGTCCATTCGGAATTAACCTGGGCTTCCGGCTCCAGACTGATTCTGATTACGGCCCACCGCAGAGAAAACCTGGGAGAACCGATGTATGGCATGTTCCGGGCAATCCGACGGGTGCTGGATGAGCATGATGACGTGAAAGCGATTTATCCGATTCATCTGAACCCGGCTGTCCGGCGGGCGGCGGAGGATGTATTCGGTGAGGCGTCGCCGGGAGGAAAAGAGGAACGGCTTCATCTGATCGAGCCGTTGGACGTTCTTGATTTTCACAATTTTATGAAAGCTTCCTATTTAATTCTTACGGATTCCGGCGGCATTCAGGAAGAAGCCCCCGGCCTTGGAAAGCCGGTGCTGGTGATGCGGGATACAACGGAGCGGCCGGAAGGAATAAAGGCCGGGACTTTAAAGCTTGTGGGAACGGAAGAAGCTGTGATTTACCGTTCTTTTACGGAGCTGCTGGATGACAAAGCAGTCTATGATTCAATGGCGTGTGCTTCAAATCCTTATGGCGACGGCAGGGCGTCGGTTCGTATCGCGGATATTATCTTAAAAGGCCGGACAAATGTATAATGTTCCTTTCAGCGTTCTTTTCAGGTTGTGTCGGGTTGAGAAAGTTTGCTTGTGAGGAATGACGAATAAAAAAACCCTGCCGGGAATCAGGCTTTTATAACCTTTCAATCCCGGCAGGTTTTTTCACGTCAGGAACTGCTAAAAATACGTTATTAACCGGACAGTCCCTTTGTGTGTTTATGTTGCACGGCTGTCTGTTTACTGTCCGAAAGAAATACTGTCTATAATAGTCTGGAACAGCTCATCTGCGTCATTTCCAAAGTCTTCATGGATATAGAAATCAAAATCCACATAAGTATCGCCGTTTCTGACCAGAATATAGCGGTTATTGAATATGCTGCCGTTGTTGTTTTCCGCTGTGCCCGTAGCGTCTAATGCGGGCAGGCTGTTTACCGTGGCGTCCTGAACCTCGTAGCCTTCTTCTCTCAGGTATTCGGTCATCCCCTCAAGATAGTCGCTTTCCTCCTGATAGGAGGTGATATACAGGGTGCCCATATCCCAAACGTTATCCCCGTCATACGGAGACATCAGGGACAGTTCTACCGTACCGTCTGCCGATTCGTCATCCACACCCCAGAGATAAGGGTAAGAAAGGGTAAGTCCCAGCTCTTCTACGGTAAGCTGGGTGAGAACCGGCTGGGGAACGACAGGTTCCTGAGCCATGGCTGCGTCCAGCTCCTCCTGCGTCAGCGCGATGGAAGGTTCTTCCCCGGTGTCCTCCAGTATTTTCTGAGCCAGCAGCCGGGTCAGAGGCGCAAGCGGAGCGAAATGGTCGGCGTCTTCCATAAGATAACAGTGGATGTTTTCGTTTTGCGTAGCTTCCTTCATACGGAGCAGATTATCCCCGTTGCCCTCGCTGCCTTCAATTAAGAAGGTGGGCGTTTTTACGTCGTCCAGCCAATAGATCGGAGAACGCATGGTATACTCGTCGTCGTCCGTGGTATCAAAGGTAAACTGCGTGTTGTTGTGATACTTGATCTCGTCCACTGCGCCGAAACAGAATACGGAGCGGAACTTGTCCGTGTATTCCGCAGCCAGCAGGGCGCGGGTAGCTCCGGTGCTGTGGCCGCCCAGGTAGATGCGGTTGGGATCTACATAGGGCAGGGATGCCGCATAGTCGTAGGCTGCGGCGATATCGTCCACCTCGCCGAACAGCGTTTCATAATTGCCGGGATTTCCGTTGCCGCCCCGGAAGGAGGGGTACATGGTCAGCACGCCGGCCTGCCAGAATGCAGAGCCTGTCTGGTCATTGTCCCATTCGGGGTAGGTAAAGGGGAAGTCGTCGATACCATTGCCCCATCCGCCTACAACCCAGATAATCATCGGGTGTTTTTCGCCGTCGCCGGGATCGCTGGAAACATAAGCTGCCAGATCACCTACGGTAGAGGGGTAGGAAATCAGATCGAACAGACCTTCCGGCGGGTCCGGGATCGGATCATCGTCATTGTTTTCCGTTTTTAGCTTGGTCCGGAACGCGTCGTGCGCCTGGGCAAAGGTCTGGCCTTCAAAATTCGCTTTGGCGTCGCCGGCGTCGGCAGCATCCGATTTGGCCTTGGTGGTTTCTTCGGTGCTTTCGGCCTGGGTAGATTCGTCCTGGGGCGCTTTTGTCGTTGTGCCGCCGTCTCCTTTGGAAGAGCAGGCTGTGGCGGTAAGCATCGTCAGAGCCAGCAGGAGAGAGAGCAGGGTTTTCCGTGTTCTGTTTTTCATGTCATGTTTTCCTTTCTGAAAATTTTTATATGACTACAGGAACTTTGTTTGCAGTTCCTTATTTACAAATGAAAATATATATTATGGATATGGGAGAAGTATAGCATAGAACAGGGAAGAAATCCAGTGTCCCGACAGGTTATCACCGAAAAAATTTCGCTGAAAATCTGGGAACAATTGGTTCAATAATGCTATTCGAATCGGTGCATATTAACCTTGTAGCGAGTAAATCCAGTGAAGAAGGAGTGTGCAGAATGAAAGGGACTAAAAAGTATATTTCATTATTGTGTCTGACCCTTGTGCTTGCGCTGGCTTCCATGTCTTTAACGGCATGCAGAAACAGAAAAAATGATAACGAGAGCAGCAGTCAGACAGGACAGACCTCCGGTGCGGCTTCCACTACATCGGGTAAGGAGAACAATAACTCTGACGGAAACGGAACCGACAGTACGGAAAAGGGTACGAACGGCACAACCGGCGCCGGAACCAGCGGGGCCACGGAAGGAACCACTGACAGAAACGGAGACGCAAACGGAATAAACGGCACCATGGACGGAACCGGCGGTGTGCTGGACGACATTGAGGACGGCGTAATCGACGGTGTGGGCGACGCCGTTGACGGCGTAGGCGATGCCGTCGACGATATGGAAAGAACAACTACCGGGACATCCGGAGGAAAACGGTAAGAAAAATTTTTAAAATACGTCAGATAAAAAAAGATTGAAAAAATGAAAAGAGAGCCTTCTCAATGGCTGGCATATCAGAGCCGGCGGAGAAGGTTCCCTTTTTCATAAAATTTCGCCGGATTTTATGGTGGATTTTATGGTGAATTTTATCCCCCTTCCCCCCTTGTATCCAAAGGCGGGATATTGTATAATGGTATCCGTCAAATACCTGTCGGAAGGGGGGCGCTTTTATGAAAGAGTACGAGATGGTCAGGGAAATCTTTAATGAGTGTGCAAATAACCAGATGAGAGACGTATTTATCGAGGAGATTTGCCTGGACGGAGAGGCGGCAGTGGACGCCAGAGTGGAAGAACTTTGCAAGGATGAAGAAGCGAAGATTGAAAAAGAGGTCCTGTCGGACGGAAGCCTTGTCTATCATGTGGATGCCCACGGACTTCTGCAAAGGTATACGTTTACGGAAATCGGATGACGATTATCTACATGTCATGATGTCATTATAATAAGGGAGGCCGGCTTACAGGAAAAGGGGGAAACTTTTCGGGGATTGTTTCGGCCGCACCTGATACGGTTTGGAAAGGAGAAATTCAAAAATGGACGAGAAAGAAAAATGCTGTCACGATCATCATACCCATGATGAGGCACATTCCCATGAATTCGGAGCGGATCACGCCCATACCCACGAGGGCTGCTGCGGCCATGCTCATGAGCACAGCCATGAACACACACATACCCACACCCATGAACATACCCATGATGGGGAAACCCATACCCATGAGCATGAACATGTACACAGCCATGAACACGATCATGGGGGGCACAGTCACAGCCATGACGGCCATACCCATACTCACGATCATGGCGGACACAGCCATACGCACAGTCATGATGGTCACACTCACGGTCATGGAACCGGAACCGGCACTCCGGCCGAGGTGATTGCCCTGCTGACTTATATGGCGGACCATAATGAGCACCATGCTTCCGAACTGGCCGATATGGGCGAAAAGCTGCGCGGCCTGGGCAAGACAGAGGCAGCGGACAAGATCGCCGAGGGCGTAGCGGAATTCGCAAAAGCGAACGCAAAGCTGGCCGAGGCGCTGAAACTGGTGAAGGAACTGTAAAAACAGATTTCTGAAATCAGGAGTTTTTACGGCAGAAGCGGGGTGGCCGTATCTGCCGGCAAAGGTGCAGGAGACTGATAACAGGAGGTAGAGAAGATGTGTTTGGCAACCGCGTTTACAAATAAAGAAGGCGTTGAGACCGTCGTTGCCCAGTATGTGGCAAAGGTGGAGTTTAAGGACGGAAACGTGATCCTGACAGATATTCTGGGACAGGAGACAGTAGTGGAAGGGATGCTGAAAAATGTGGACCTTTCCAAAAACACTGTGGAGATCTGCTGTCCGGCGTAGCGTTTTACAGGGCAGGGATTCAATATTGTAGAGAAAAATCAGGGGACCGTTTAAAACCGTTCCCTGATTTTTTTGGTGTGCCCGGCTGTCCATGTGGAGTGTGTGGTCTTGATGTCACGAGTAACGAAATAAAGAGGGCTGAAAAGGCTTGAAATAAAGGGATTCTGCGGATAATGCTCTGAAATGGGCGGTGTTCGGGAATCCCTTTTTTGTTGCCTTTCAAATAAGGATGACCACTGCAAAGTGTTGCTGGTCACGGAGTAAACAGTAACTTTACGAAAGAAATAAGGCAGCGGAAAAAATTAGGTTGAATTTATCCTAATAAATGGTGTATAATATAAAAAAAGAAAGGAAACGCAATTTATGAATGTTAATTTGAAAAATCTTGTATCAATATCAGAGGCAAATCAGAATTTCTCAAAAGTTGCAAGAATGGTGGATGAAAATGGTGCGGCTGTAATATTAAAGAATAATGCGCCACGGTATGTGTTGATTGATTATGGCAAATTGCAGGCAGATGTAGAAGCGGATAATGAAACATTGGAGGAGGTGGCAACTCGATTATTACGGAAGCATAGGAAAGCATTTGAGGAATTGGCCAAATGATTTTATTAAACAAAGAACAGATAAAGCATCTCCATGGTAAGCTGATACAGGAAACTGGTGGTATTGATGGAATACGGGATGAAGGTTTATTGGAGTCTGCGTTATCTGTACCCTTTCAATCTTTTGGCGGAGAGGAATTATACCCAACCATTCCACGAAAGGCAGCCAGGTTGTGTTATGGATTAATTAAAAACCACGTTTTTCTCGACGGAAATAAGAGAATTGGGATTTACGCCATGTTGGTATTTTTAGAACTGAATGGGATGGAGATAGAATGTAGTGATGAAGAGCTGGTTGATTTTTGGGAAAAATGGACTTGTGTTTTTACGGGAAAATAATTGCAATGAGAAGCGTATTAGATGCAGAGATGAATCAACATCCAGAGGAAACTGAAATGCTTAGGGCTCTGTTAGATGTCTTGGTTGATTCACCAGAAAAATACAGTGGCGATGAGGCAAAAGAACTTGTTTCAAAAGCAAATCTGATGTCTCCGTCAATTTTAGCTGGAACGACTTCTAGAGCAGAGGTATCTAAGGAGTGGATGAAGATGGCAGGAAGCCTTGTCGATGTTGCTGCGGTAATAAGTCTCATCCTATTTGCAGGAGGAATTGTTGGAAGTGCTATAACGGGAGGATGGCTGACTAAAATTCTCACATTGACTAAAAAGAGAGATAAATAATGAAGCAAGAATACATCAGAAATGAATTTGAGGTTCTTGTTATGGGAAATTCTGCGGAAGAGGTAATTTAATGGGAGAATTGGACTGGGTGCTAACAGCTCTTGAACAGTCTGGGAAGAATGTACATAAGATGAGGAAGAAATCGAGACAAAAATGTCGATGCCTGTTACGTGGAGAAGGAAAGACGATAAACGTTCATGTAGCATTAACATAGAGCTTCTTGATGTGGACTATACCGACCAAGAGCAATGGGTGGATTTAATGGCTTTTTATTGTAAGATCTCCAGAGAACTGGCAGATCATATTGTTTATGCATACGAAGATAAAAGCTGAAGTGTTCTAAATTAGCATTCGCGAAAAAGACATTCTATTTTATAGAAAAAATAGGAGAGGTTCCGAAATGGACGATAAAAAAATTAAAATATGCCTGTTCCGGTATTGAATAAAAAAGAGCAGGAATCCTTAGATACTTTGACAGCACGATATAATAAGCTGATTGAACCGAGTAAGATTGCTAAAATGGGTAAAAAGGCTGGAGAGTTAGTTCCAGAAAAAATAAAGACGATGGCAAAGGGAGTGGGAATCAGTATCTCAGAACAACAAATATATTCCCACATAATGGATATTTCCGGTAAAGGTTTTAAGACTATCGAAAAGCAAGCAGCTAGATTTTCAATTAGTGAAAAGCAGATTGTAGACAAAATCAATAAGAATTTAAAAACGTAAATATCTAGCGTGGAAGAATTATGCTTAATGAGAAGTTATGATATTACATTCTTTAAAGAAGTGTTTGAGCAGATAGGTAAGAAGCTAACTAAAAATGCTATTGGAAGAAGTGTACCATATTTCTCTGCTGCATTTTGGTAGATACTGTGCAGATGAATCAGGTGTTAGAGTTTGCAGATATTTTCTATTAGAAGCGATTCATCATGGAAAAAGAAAATAGAATTGCACTACTGCTTGGCGAGGCAGAAGATATAATTGATGTGGATATTGTTGAAGAAATTACTGAGTTTGATATCATAGATTAGTGACGGATAAATTGAGAGGAAAGTGCTTATGAAAAATGTTAGAAAAGCTATGATTTTAATGTTAGTGTTTGCGTTGCTGATAACAGGTTGTACTCCTGTAGCAAGTACCCCGGATTCGGATGAGAAGCAGGAACAGACGACAACACAAAATGGTGAAAATCAAGATACGATAGATGATACTGAAGAAGAAACGGATACATCGCAAGAAGATTCAGATGTGTCTGTGGAAGATACAACGGTTGAAGAAAAGCCTGTTGATGAACTGATAGAAGAAGAATTTCTTAATGAAGAACAGAAAAATTCTGTGGCCATGTTGAATTATTTGGCTACATTGTCTCAAGAAATTAATGCATCTAAGAACAGTAGAATGTTTTTGGAAGAGGCGTATGCTTCATTGATTAATAATACTAATCCAGAAAAGGTAAATGAGCTTACAGAAAGTCATATGAGCAGTTTATTAGATATTATCGAGAAATATCGATTGATTAATGTGAAACGTGAGCGTTTACAATATATCTATGACCAAAATAAAGCTATGGCAATTAAAGAGGCAGTTCCTAATCCGGTTGCTGTGTTGAGTGTAGCTAGTTCATTTGATTTAAAGAGACTTGCTGGAGCTGTTATTTATATGGCAGTAGATTCTTATAGCAGTTACAAATCATATAATAATGAACTGGATAATGAATATTTACAAGATGGCTGGGCCCTAGACGATGAAGAAGCAGCAAGCCTTCACGATAGCAGAAAACGTGCATTTATGTTTATGATTGAAATTGTGCGCGAGGATAATCTTCCAGGTGAATTGGCATTAAGTGAAAGTGCAGTTGAAAGTTTTGTTAAGTGGAAGAGTAATGAAAATGTCAATCAAAGATTGCAGTTTTTAGAGTCAGAAGAAAAGACCTATAAAGCATTTGGAAACTATTGGTTAGAACTGGCAGAATGTTATTATGAGAAAGGTGAATATGACAAATGTTTGGAATCTGTTGCAAAATACGAGGAACTTCAATCTGAAATTTTCAGAAAGGATTATTATTTTGCACAGATAATGCCGAAAGCAATTGCGGCTGCAGCAGAGGTTTATTCAGAAGAAGATTATGTTTCGGTTGCAGAGAAATTTATAGGTATTCTTTTAGATAATACTGAATCATCAGAATGGTCATTGAAATACTTTGCAGCACAAACGTATCTAGATTTATATGCTAAAACCAATGATAGTGAATATCTGAAAGAAGCATATGAAATTACAAAAAATAATGTTAATCATTTGATTGAGCAACAAAAGAAATTAAATAGTACCTATCTTGCAGATGTAAAAGAGGTTGAAATTCCAGAAGATGCATCAAAAGAAGAAAAGAAGCAAATCAAAGAATATAATAAATCTTTGAATGTGGAGCGTAAAACAGAACTTCCTCCTGTATATGAACCATTGATTTTAAATTGTGATTTATTATTTGCTCTGGCAGAAGAGTTAAACATTGAATCTGCTGAAAAAATTAACGTAAATGGAATTCTTGAAGGTGCATTTATAGCTGATACATATAAGCACAGATATTCATTTGATTCATCATGGGAGATGCCAGCGGTAAAATTTGATAAAACAGAGATTGTGATTCCTGCAAGTCTTTTTGCAGAGGGTACTACTATTAAAGTTACTGTTACAGAAAGTGATAAATCTAAAACTTATGAAGATTGGACGGTAAAGAAAGTAGGAAGGGAAGGAAAAACGGCAGATGAGTTTGAAGTAATACTTAAAAGTGATAAGGCTAAGAAACAGGAGTGGAGTGGAAAGACAACGGTAAAAGTAGAAATTATTGATGGCGAAAATTACGAACCAACAGCTATCAATTTTAAAGTAAGTAATTATAAAGAAGGGGTTTTGGTACTGCCGGATAAGATCGAATTTAAGCAGGTGAAATAGTTATGAAAAGATTACGATTTTTCGCGGTGATGATTTGTGCGGTTCTAATATTCACAAACATTCCGATACAAACATCAGCTTTCGAGAGAAAAGATCATGACAAATATATGTCGGAAATTTTGTTTAAAAATTTCAAAGTAATCGACAATGACCCAGAAGTCCAGGATGAAATTGATGCATTGGAGTCAGCTTGTTATTTGATGATAGACCAATTTAATGGCAACGGGCAAAAAGATTTAGATTTGCTTGTACAGTATGGAGTTGAAAATATTCCAAAACAGGTAAGTGAAATCAGCTTCAATGCATCAGGAACAACTCATAGAACTTATACACATAAAGGATGGGAGAGTTCCTTCTATATGAAATCGGAACTTGAAAAAAGTTCATGGACTGAGCGGCAAGCTATTTTGATGAATACAGTAGATAAAATATTTGAGTTTGACGGAAATGTACAAAAGCAAGAAAGTTTCTGTAAACTTCTATATTATATTCATATTCTAGGAGATCACAAAGACGATACATCTTGGAAGATTCAGAATGGATTAAAAATGGGTGTTGGAGGACGAACAGATAATAATGATATTATCCACGAATTATTAGAATCATTTGAAATATTGTTTGCAGACCAAAAACATACACATAAGTATAGAAGTTTGACAGAAAATCTTCATAAAATTGACAGTAGATTTGGTAAAGTGGTCAACAGTGTTGGTGGTGTTAATAGTGACGAAAAGTTTGTTCTTTATCAGGAGTATGTGGATGATACATTGACAATATTAACACTGTACTTACCAGAAATGTTAAAAGATGAAGCATTTTTCCATGAAGTGTTTTATCAATAATAGCGGACTAGTATGATAAGCAAGTTTGATGAGGAGAACAAATAATATGAAATTGACAGATATAGGATACATAAACACCGGTGTAAATATGTCAAAAACATATACCTCAGCCGCCATTCTTTTTGAGAAACTGGGTGCGGAAAAAGGACAGTGAATCATGTTGTTAGAATATAGACGAAAAATCAGGGAACCGTTTAAAACCGTTCCCTGATTTTTTTATTTCCTTTTTGTATGACATTTTTAAGCTTTTCCGCCTGCTCCGGTCCGGCTGCCTGTTCCAAATATGCTTCCTCAATGGAACTGCCTTTCGCCGGCGGAACCATAAAGGAACCGGCGTCGCTGCCGCAGGCCACCGGGAGACTCCTTTCCACGGCTTTTCGCAGATTGTCTCTGTGAAGTTCTAAGATCCGGCTTAAAACCGTGTCGGAAAACAGGCTGCTTTTCCGGGCGTTTTCCACCGGGGCGAAAGTGGGGACCCATACGGCGTTTTTCTGCGCCAGCAATTCCAGACACCGGTCGTCCATATAATATCCGTGTTCGATGCTGTCGGCTCCGGCTTCCAGCGCCCAGGCGATCTGTTCGGCGGTGTTTACATGGGCCATTACCCCGTATCCCGCCTCGTGGGCGGCGGCAACCATGTCCTGAATCAGCGACCGTTCCAGCGTGCCTCCGCTCAGCGTTCCGTAGCGATTGAAATCCATAATGCCGCTGATCATAATTTTGATAAAGTTTCCGCCCCGTTCCTTTACTTCGTGAACCAGTTGTTCATATTCGGCGAATCTGCCGAATCCCTTTCCGAACATGCCGCCGTAATGCTCTTTTTTATGTATGGCAAAGATGGGAGTCCGGTAATCCATGTCAAATTCCGCCGCGATGCCGGCCGCATATTCGGAAGCGCCGACGCAGTCGCCGCCGTCCCGGTAAAACCGGATGCCCTGGTCCGCACATGCCGCAAGCCGCCGCCGGATTACGTCCCTGTCAAGGCCCGTCCGGTGCAGCGCCATGGCTTTTTGATAATCATTTCCGTCTAATACGATATGTCCGTGGCATTCATAGCCTGTCATCTGTGCTTCCTCCTGTCATTTCCGCAATTCCTCTCCCAGATCTGGGGAAGCTTGTTCGGTCCATTGCTGTTTTTTATAAATCATTTGACACTCCCCTTATCATTTATCAGCGCCGGTATTCTGTGAGGAACCGGTTTTCTGTGAAACCGCTTCTTCTCCGGTCCATTTTTCGCTGGGAATCTGCCGCTTTTCCAGCCGTTTCCCTACCTGTTCCCGCAAAAGGGCATAGCATACGGAGCACCCTGGGATAAACAGAAGCATGCCTACGATTCCCATCAGGCTGCCGCCCACACTGACCGCCGCCAGTACCCAGACGGAAGGAAGTCCCACCGTGCCGCCCACCACATGGGGGTAGATCAGGTTTCCCTCGATCTGCTGCAGTACCTGGAATAAAATCAGGAACACCAGGGCCTGCATGGGATTGACCACGACGATCAGGAAGAATCCCACCACACAGCCGATAAAAGCACCGAATATGGGAATCAGTGCCGTGATGGCGATCAGAACGCCTACCAGCAGCGCATAGGGCATCCTGAGGGCCAGCATGGACACGAAAAACATCATGCCCAGGATCACGGCCTCCGTACACTGGCCGGCCAGAAAGTTAGAAAATACGGTGGCAGACAGGCCGCCGATATAGACCAGACGGTCTGCCGCAGCCGTCGGAAGAAAGGCATAGACCAGCTTTTTACACTGCCGGATCAGCGCTTCCTTCTGGAACAGCAGATAGACGGAGAAGGTGAAGCCGATAAAAAAGGTGGCAAATCCGCTGACAATGCCGCCTACGATGCTGAAAGTGGACTGCACCACGCCGAAAGCACCGGTCTGCAGAGCGCCAAGCAGCTTCTGCCCCAGATTATTCCAGTCCAGCTCCAACTGGGCCATAAAGGTTTCTATTTCGGGCCAGTCGATGTTGGTATCGTCCAGCAGAAGGAGCAGGTTGTCCAGACCTTTCGGGATCTGGTCCATCAGGCTCATAATGGTGGCGGTCAGCTCAGGGATAACCACAAAAAAGGCCAGCAGCAGGACGCCGATCACTGCGGTCAGCGTGAGAAGGTAAGCGGCCGGGCGACGCAGTTTTTTTCGGAGCCGGGTGTGACGGGTCAGTCCGGCCTCAATTTTTTTCATCGGAACATTAAAAATAAAGGCGATGGCAAATCCAAGGGCGAAAGGCAGGATGATTCCGGTGACAAAACCGGCGGATGACAGGATCAACTGCGGATTCTGCAGGCAGCAGTAGAACAAAACGGCGCCGAATACTAAAAAAAATACGTTTTTTGGGGTGAATTGTTTCCAGTTCAAAGAAGACCTCCTGCGTTATAAAAATTTCTGATGATAAACTTTCTGAATAATGATTTTTCGGTTATGAAATTCAATTATGAAAATAAAAAAACCGAATCTGTCTCCGGCGGAAACTGATTCGGCAGCTTATTAAACCATGCGGATAACAGGACTCGAACCTGCACGTCTGTTGACAATAGAACCTAAATCTATCGCGTCTGCCAATTCCGCCATATCCGCAAAAGCATTGGTCCGGTTTCATCACGGCCTTAACGGCGGCAGTGATTCCATCCGATGTGATTCATCTTATCATTTTGCCGGATTGTTGTCAATGCAAATAGGACGCCCCTTGCCAAATGTTCTGATTCTGTCAGGAGGCTGCTGCCTACAAATCGCCGGAGAAAAAATCCTGCCGGGACGGAAACAACGCCTGTTCCGGTTCCTTCTTTTTCTGATAGTTCAGGGCTGCCGCCAGCAGAGCGGAAAACAGCGCCAGGGAAAGAAGGAAAGCGATCAGATTGCCGGGCGTCAGCGCCAGCATACCCAGCAGGTTGAAAAAGATATGAAAAAAGTATGCCGGGACCAGGGAGTGATACCGATGTGCCAGATATCCCAGCACCAGTCCCAGACAAAAGGCATAGCATCCCTGCAGCAGATTCATATGGAATATGCCGAACAGCAGGGCCTGAACCAGATTGGCCGCCCAGAAAGGAAGGGCTTTTTTTGCTATGGAGAGGGTGGCGCCCCGCATCATCAGTTCTTCGTGGATGGGTCCCACGATTACCGTATAGAGGATCAGCAAAAGACCGGGGCTTGCCATGCCCACCGATTCCAGCAGTTCCGTATACTGGTCAAGGGCCTGGGGCATCAGCATTGATATGACATTGATCAGCAGCGTGGTTAAATACTGGCAGACAAAAGCCAGTGCCGCCAGCACCAGAACAGAGGCAAAGGAAAAGCGGAACGGGCGGGTGCGGCGGCGGTCCGTTTTCAGGCACCGGTAAATGAGATAGGAAACGGCACCCGAGGCGGCGGAGATGGCCAGCATCAGCGAAGCGTCAATATTTTCCTCCGAGAACAGCCAGGAATCCTGAAACCATCCCATGCGGAACACGATCAGAGTAAAAAGAAAATAAAAAAGGGCCGTCAGAATGCCGTAGATAATCAGGGGCGCGGCGGATAAAAAGAACCACAATATTTTTTTCATGAAAACCTCCTTGAAAGCCAGGTATGCTCATAGGTCTGGCCGGCATGTTAAAATTATATCATAAATTCCGGGGGAATGACAGGCGTTTTTAGTCCTTTGGCGTTTTTTCGCCTTTTTCTGTTTTTCACTTGCGATTTTTATGGGATTAGTACTTGTGTCATAGATGGGAAAATTATATAATAAGAATATGCATGTCCAAAAACAGGACAATAAAAACACAAGGGGTTGACGATGGAACAGGGAACGTTTATGGGACTGCTGGCGGAGCTTTTGGAGCTGGCGGCAGTCAGGGATAACAGAATCGCAAAAACACAGATTGACCAGTGGTTTGAAGAACTGTCCCTGAATCGGGAGCAGCTATGGTTGGTGTACCGTTATCTGGAGGAAAATCAGGTACGGATTACAGGACTGGAAGAAAGCGCCGCCTGGGAGAATGGGGCCGAAGAACAGCGGACCGGGGAAAAGCTGGCCGAGGAAGACACGGAGGAAAACCGGGTATCCGATACGGGGCCGGGGCCTGTGAAACCGGGCCGGACGGCGGTGCGGGCCGGAGGCAGGAAGAAAGCACCGGCGGAAACCGGGCCGGAAAAAGGACAGGTGCCGGAAGAAGAAAACCGCTATTACCGGATGTATCTGTCGGATCTTGCGGCGGTGCCGCCCTGTACGCCGGAGGAAATGGAGCGTCTGATGCCACGGGTATTGGAAGGCGAGCTGGCTGCGGCCGACCGGCTTGCGGAGGGAAACCTTCATCGGGTGGCGGAGTGGGCCAAACCATTTATAGGCCGCGGCGTGGTAATCTCCGATCTGATTCAGGAGGGTAACATGGTGCTGATGGAGGAGATCCATCTGCTGAAATCTCAGTACCCCCGTCTGGATGCGGAGGATTTTCTCTATATTTTAAAGAAAAAAAGCGATGCGGCCATGGAAGAAGCGATCCGGCAGCAGGAAAGCCATAAGGGAATCGGAGAAAAAGTGGCGCGAAGAGCCAACCGGATTATGGATCTGACGCAAGAAATCGCCAGAGAGCAGGGCACGCAGGCCACGGTGGCCCAGTTGGCCGAACTTCTGCACATCACCGAGGAAGAAGTGAGGGATATTATGAAGATTTCCCTGGATGTGATCAATCTGGCCAAGGCATCGGGAAACCCGGACGCCTTTGAGAGCCGGGAATGAAAACTGTGAGGGATATTGATACGTTCGACAAAATGTGCCGCTGTCCTATGCCGGCAGGGCAGTTTGTAAATAAAATTTATATGAGAAGATAAAGTATTATCGCAATTGCTTATGATGCGTCAACTGGTTTGACAGTGAAAGCAGAACACGCAGGAGGTTGGAATGAGCGTTAAAAGGATTTATGTGGAAAAGAAAGCGCCTTATGCAGTCAGGGCCAATGAGCTGAAAGAGGAGATCGGCAGTTATCTGGGAATCGGGACAGTGAAGAACGTCCGGGTGCTGATCCGGTATGATGTGGAAAATCTGTCCGAAGAAATTTATCAGGAGGCGGTGAAAACAATTTTTTCCGAACCGCCGCTGGACATGGTATACGAGGGAACATTCCCGGTCAGCTACGGCGACAGTGTATTCTCCGTGGAATTTCTGCCGGGGCAGTTTGACCAGCGGGCCGATTCCGCCGAGCAGTGTGTAAAGCTGCTGAAAGAAAGCGAGGAACCGGTGATCCGTTCCGCTACCACCTATGTGATCAGCGGAAGCCTGGACGAAGGACAGATGCAGGCCATTAAATCTTACTGCATCAACCCCGTGGATTCCAGAGAGGCGTCCATGGATGTGCCCGAAACGCTGGTGACCGTATTCGAGGAGCCGGAGGACGTAAAAATCTTCGGCGGCTTTACCGTTATGCCGGAGGCGGAACTGAAAAGTCTGTATGATTCTCTGAATCTGGCGATGACTTTCAAGGACTTTCTTCACATTCAGAACTATTTTGCCGGAGAAGAAAAGCGGGATCCTACCATGACGGAAATCCGGGTGCTGGATACCTACTGGTCCGACCACTGCCGTCATACCACTTTTAACACGGAGCTGAAAAACGTTACCTTTACCAAAGGGGATTACAACGGACCCATCGAAGGAACGTATCATAAATATATCGCCGACCGTCAGGAAGTGCTCGGCGACCGTCCCGACAAGTTTGTCTGCCTGATGGACCTGGCGCTGATGGCCATGCGGAAGCTGAAAAAGGAAGGAAAGCTAAAAGATCAGGAGGAGTCCGACGAGATCAATGCTTGCAGCATTGTGGTGCCCGTGGAAATCGACGGAGAGACGGAAGAATGGCTGGTGAATTTTAAAAACGAAACCCACAACCATCCCACGGAGATTGAGCCTTTCGGCGGTGCGGCCACCTGTCTGGGCGGCGCCATCAGAGATCCGCTGTCGGGCCGTACCTATGTGTATCAGGCCATGCGTATTACCGGGGCGGCGGACCCCACCGTGCCTGTATCCCGGACCATGAAGGGCAAGCTGCCCCAGAAGAAGCTGGTGCGGGGCGCAGCCGGCGGCTACAGCTCCTACGGCAATCAGGTGGGGCTGGCCACAGGCTATGTAAAAGAAATTTATCATCCCAACTATGCGGCCAAGCGGATGGAGATCGGCGCAGTGATGGGGGCGGCGCCCAGACGGGCGGTTCGCAGACTGACTTCCGATCCGGGAGACGTGATTATCCTTCTTGGCGGAAGAACGGGCCGTGACGGCCTGGGCGGCGCCACGGGTTCCTCCAAGGTACATACGGAGGCATCCATTGAAACCTGCGGCGCGGAGGTGCAGAAGGGCAATGCGCCCACGGAGCGGAAAGTACAGAGGCTGTTCCGCAGAGAAGAAGTCAGCTTTCTGATTAAAAAGTGCAATGACTTCGGCGCGGGCGGCGTTTCGGTGGCCATCGGTGAGCTGGCGGACGGTCTGTCCATCCAGTTGGACAAGGTGCCGAAAAAATATGCCGGTCTGGACGGAACCGAAATCGCCATCTCCGAGTCCCAGGAGCGGATGGCGGTGGTGGTGGACCCCGCCGACGTGGAAAAATTCATGGCGTTTGCCGAGGAAGAAAATCTGGAAGCGATGGCGGTGGCCACCGTGACCGAAAGTCCCCGTCTGGTGATGGAATGGCGGGGAAAGACCATCGTGGATTTAAGCCGCGCATTTCTGGATACCAACGGCGCCCATCAGGAGACGGATGTGACGGTGGAGGTCCCGGTGAAAGAGGGAAATCCTTTTGTGCTTCACCCCGTAGAGGATGTAAAAGCCCGGTGGCTGGATACGATGAAAGATCTGAATGTCTGCTCCCAGAAGGGACTGGTGGAAATGTTTGACGGCTCCATCGGCGCAGGCTCCGTATATATGCCTTACGGCGGAAAGTATCAGATGACGGAAACCCAGACGATGGTGGCCAAGCTGCCGGTGCAGAAGGGAACGACAGACCTGGTGACGATGATGAGCTATGGCTTTGACCCGTATCTGTCCTCCTGGAGTCCTTACCACGGCGCAGTCTATGCGGTGGTATCTTCGGTGGCCAAGGTGGTGGCTGCCGGCGGCGATTACAGAAAGATCCGGTTTACCTTCCAGGAATACTTCAAGCGCATGACGGAGGACAGCCGGCGGTGGGGAACGCCTTTCTCCGCCCTGCTGGGGGCTTATGAAGCACAGATGGGCTTCGGCCTTCCCTCTATCGGCGGCAAAGACAGTATGTCGGGCACCTTTAACGAGCTGGATGTGCCGCCTACTCTGGTATCCTTTGCGGTTGACGTGGCCAGCAGCCGTCACATTATCACGCCGGAACTGAAAAAGGCGGGGAATAAACTGGTGCTGTTCGTGATTAAAAAAGATGAGAATGATCTGCCGGATTATCAGAGCGCCATGGATATCTACGGAAAGATTCATGAAGATATCAAGGCCAGAAAGATTATTTCCGCATATGAACTGGAGCGGAACGGATTGTGCGAGGCACTGTCCAAGATGGCTATGGGAAACAGACTGGGCGTAAAGCTGACCGACGCCGTGAAGCCGGAGCAGTTGTTCGGAGCCGGCTGGGGCTGTATTGTGGCGGAAGTCTATCAGGACTATGCATATCAGTTGGAGGCGCCGGGCATGATTATCGGCGAGGTAATCAGGGAAGAAGCGTTTATCTATCAGGATATGAAGCTGTCCATGGATGAGGTGACGAAAGCCTGGACCGCTCCGCTGGAGCAGGTGTTCCCCACCCATACGGGTGTGAAAGCGGAAACGGTGGAAAAACCGCTGTACAGAGAAGAATCCGTTCATATCTGTACCCATAAGATCGGCGCGCCCACCGTGTTTATCCCGGTATTTCCGGGAACCAACTGTGAGTATGACAGCGGCAAAGCTTTTGAGCTGGCCGGGGCTTCCGTTATCACGAAGGTGTTCCGGAATCTGACCGCGGAAAATATCAGAGATTCCGTAGACTGCTTTGCGGAGAATATCGACCAGTCTCAGATTATTATGCTGCCCGGCGGATTTTCCGCAGGCGACGAGCCGGAGGGCTCCGCAAAATTTATTGCCGCCGTTTTCCGCAATGAGAAAGTGAAGGAAGCGGTGAACCGGCTGTTAAAGGAACGGGACGGCCTGATGCTGGGTATCTGCAACGGATTCCAGGCGCTGATTAAGCTGGGGCTGCTGCCCTACGGAACCATTCGGGACCAGGCAGAGGATGCGCCTACGCTGACCTATAACCAGATCGGCCGCCATGTGTCCAAGATGGTATATACCAAAGTGGTCAGCAGCAAGTCCCCCTGGCTGTCAAAGGCGGAGCTGGGCGGCATATACTGTACCCCCGTATCCCACGGAGAAGGCCGGTTTGTGGCCAGCAGCCAGTGGATCGAAAAATTGTTTGCCAACGGTCAGGCAGCTACCCAGTATGTCAATCTCCAGGGCGTGCCCACTATGGACGACGAGTGGAATCCCAACGGCTCTTACTGTGCCATTGAAGGAATCACCAGCCCGGACGGAAGAATTCTGGGCAAGATGGCCCACAGCGAGCGGATCGGCCAGTCAGTGGCCGTAAACACTTACGGCGAGCAGGATATGAAACTATTCCGGTCAGGCGTGGAATATTTTAAATAAAAGGGACAGGACGACTTTGGAATGGAGAAAAATCCCATTCCAGAGTCGTTTCTGCAAGAATGAAGACAGTCACACCAGGGGAAGGAGAGAACAGCCAATGAGTGGTAAAAAAAGAAGCATGAAAAAAGTATCTCTGTTATGTCTGACAGCGGTTTTGGTATTCTGCGGGGCGGGGTGCGGAAAGAAAAGTCTCCTGGACCCCAAAAATCCGGTATCTCTGACAGTCTGGCATTATTATAACGGCTCTCAACAGGCGGCATTTGACGCACTGGTAGAGGAATTTAATGATACCGCAGGCAAGGAGATGGGCATATATGTCCAGGGGTATTCCCAGGGGTCGGTTTCTGATCTGGAAACGGCGGTGAGAGACGCCATCGAAGGAAAGGTGGGAGCGGACGAGATGCCGGATATCTTTTCTTCCTATGCGGACACCGCTTATGAGGTAGAGCAGGCCGGCGCGCTGGCAAATCTGTCCGACTATCTGGATGAGGAAGAACTGAGCAAATATGTGGACTCCTACATTGAAGAAGGACGGATTGCCGCCGACGGCAGCCTGAGAATTTTCCCCACGGCAAAGTCCACGGAGATTATGATGGTGAACAAAACGGACTGGGAGCCTTTTGCCCAGGCTACGGGCGCTTCTCTGGAAGATCTGAAAACCATAGAGGGCGTGGTTTCCACGGCGCAGTCCTATTATGAGTGGACAGACAGCCTGACGCCGGACATACCGGAGGATGGCATGGCTTTTTACGGCAGGGATGCGGTGGCCAATTACTTTATTATCGGCATGCAGCAGCTGGGCGTGGAGATCTTTCAGGTGGAGAACGGAGAACTGACGTTAAACGTGCCCAAAGAAGAACTGCGCCGTCTCTGGGAGAACTATTATGTTCCCATGGTGAAGGGGTATTTCGGCGCTTACGGTTCCTTCCGTTCCGATGATGTGAAGACCGGGGAGCTGCTGGCTTATACGGGTTCTACCTCCTCGGCCATGTATTTTCCCGATCAGGTGGAGATGGACAGCGGCAGCCGTCCCATCGACTATGCCGTGATGACGGCTCCCGTGTTTGAAGGCGGAAAACATTATGCCGTGCAGCAGGGCGCCGGAATGGTGGTCAGCAAGTCTGACGAAACCCATGAATATGCTGCCGTGGAATTTTTAAAATGGTTTACCCAGGCAGAGAACAATTTGCAGTTTGGCTGTGTGTCCGGATATCTGCCGGTGACGAAGGAGGCAAACAGCAGCGAGATGCTGGATCAGGTGGCGGCGGAAAAAGGGCTGACGGTAGCGCCCAAAACCTATGACTGTCTGACTACCATTTTCAATGAGATGGAGGAAACCACCCTTTATACGAACAAGAGCTTTGAAAACGGTTCTGCGGCGAGAAAGGTGCTGGAATATCATCTTGCCGATAAGGCGGCGGAGGACCGTGCCGGCGTTATGGAGGCGCTGAAACAGGGAAAAAGTCTGGAAGAAGCGTCGGCGGCTTATGTAACGGACGAGGCTTTTGAGGCATGGTACCTTTCTTTTTGCGAGGCGCTGGAAGCGGCGGTGAATAAATAAGATATGATAAAAGAAAAAGGCAATAAAAGAAAAAAATCGACGATTTTCAGGATATTCCTGATACCTTTGATTGCCATTATGCTTGTACAGGGCGTTATTACCATAGGCACTCTGGTGGTCAGACGGACGGCAGGAACGCTGGCGGAATATTCCGGCGGCATGATGAACCGGCTGGTAGAAAACCGCAAGGTGATTCTGGAGAATGAAATGAACCAGCGCTGGTCCTCCATCCATGAGCAGGAAGAACGGATGAACGACCTGTTTGGCCAGTGTCTGCAGCAGGCCGGTATGACGCAGGAGGAGTTCTTTCTTTCTGATGAGAGGAAAGGGGAGCTGCTGGATTTACTTGTTCCGGAATGTCTGGATGTTCTGCACAATCAAACCGTAACGGGAATTTTTCTGGTGCTGACAGACAGAGACATGGAAACGGCCGGGGAGTTCGACGGCTTTTTTATCCGTGATTCCGATCCGAATACCAATCCGGTTAACAATACGGATCTGTTGCTGGAACGGGGAAACAAGCGGCTTTCCAGATCTTTCAGCATTCCGCTGGACACAAACTGGACCACCCGGTTTCGTATGGACGGCCGGGGACAGAATGCTTCCGACAATTATTTTTATGAGCCCTGGCGGGCCGGAGCGGAGTACGGTGATGCGGACACGGAGGATCTGGGATACTGGTCGCTGCCTTTTTCCCTGGAAAAAAACATAGCCGATCCCTATGAGATGATTACATATTCTCTGCCGCTTCGGCATCAGGGTCAGGTGTACGGCGTACTTGGCGTGGAAATTTCCTGCAAAAGCCTGTATGATTACTTTCCGGTGTCGGAGCTGAACGCTGCCCAGCAGTCCGGGTATATGCTGGCAGTCCGGGAAGAAGACGGCCGGTATATGCCGCTGACCGGCAAAGGCATTCTTTATGATCTGGTCCGGTCCGCAGACAATCGGTTTGCTCTGGAAGAAACGAATTACAGAAGTCTTTCCCGGGTACGGGATGTCAGGACCGGCGGACAGGGCATTTATGCCGTGGTCTGCCCGCTGAGACTGTACGGCAGCCACGTACCTTATGAAAATACGGAATGGGTGCTTCTCGGGCTGGATACGGAGGATGATCTGTTTGGAATGAGCCGCAGGCTTTATGTCTGGATGCTGTTCGCTGTTTTGGTTGGCCTTCTGTTTGGCGTTCTGGGCATCTATATACTGGTAAAACATCTCACCGGGCCGATTCGGAAACTGATGCGGTGTATCAGCAAAGGACAGTCCGGCCTTCGGGAATTCAAGCCGTCCAATATTTTGGAGATAGACGCTTTATATGACGTGGTATCGGATCTGACGGACCGGCAGAAAGAAGCGGAAAATATTCTGCTGGAGGAAAAGGAGCGGTACAGAGTGGCGCTGGAATCCTCTCAGGATATCTTTTTTTCCTATGATATTCAGAATCATATACTGGATATTGTGAACCATAAGACAATGAGCGGCCAGTGGCAGTGCGAGGAATTTGAGAGCGGATTTATCAATCCCAGCTATATCCATGAGGAAGATCGGGAAGCGGTCATCCGGGATCTGCACAGAAAGACGGATCAGCGGTATGCGGAGTTTCGGCTGAAATGGCCAAGCGATGCGGATTACGTCTGGGTGGCGCTGTCGGGAACGACTGTTTATGATACGGACGGCAGACGGTGGAAACTGGTGGGAAGTATCCGGAATATTCAGGAACAGAAAGAAAGAGAAGCGGAGCAGTACAGAAAAAATACGACGGACGGCGTAACCGGTCTTTACGGTTTCAGAGCCGGGCTCGAATATCTGGAGGAATGCAGGAAAGAACGGCCGGAAGGCGTTATGCTCAGTCTGTATCTGGATCGGCTGAAAGAGAGCGACGAAAAAAACGGCATTGTGTTTGGCGATATGATTCTGGAAGAAATCGGCGGGATAATCCGTGAGGACTGCCGGACACTGACCGAAAAAACCGGCTGCCGGACGGTGGCGCTGCGGCTGAACAGAGATGAGATTGCGCTGTGGCTGGAAGATCAGTCCGGGGAACAGGGTAAGGCATTTGTCCTGGGGCTTCTTGAGAAGGCCGGGGCCGAATTTGGGGAAGAAACCTTTGCCCTGCGCATACGGGCCGGCCTGGCCCTGGGGAAACAAAAACAGAGCGGAGAACGGCTGATCCGCATGGCAAAGCTGGCCTGGAATTCTGTACCTGCCGGCGCAAAAAGGCAGTACATGTCCTATGAGGATATATCTGAAAAAGACCGGACGGATCTGCCTGCGCTTTTGGGGCAGGAGGTCAGTTCTCTTGATTATACCAAAGACGTGAATCTGGTGTCCGTGGCGCTGAATTTGTTTGGAAAGGGAGATGATTTCCCGGCCCAGATGATGCTGATGATCCGCAAGATCGGCCGGTTTTATCAGGCGGAGGGCGTGCTGGTTTCTCTTCTGCGGCCTGATTTTAATTCCAGCTATCTGAATTATCAGTGGCACAGGGAGAGAGAGAACACACAGGAGACTGTGAGAAAATACAGGGAAAAAGATAAGAAAGCCTTTTATGACTGGCTGGGAGAAAAGGAGGTCCGCTGTTTTTCCGAGGAGGACAGCGCAGAACCGGTGATTCGGTGCTTTCTGGGCATCGGACCCGGGCAGCGGGGCGTGGTGCTGCCTCTGTATGACAGCGGCAGTTATATGGGCAATATCTGTATTCTCGGAATCGGACCGGAGCTTTTGGAAAACTCCGAGGAGTATCAGAACCTTGCGGAGCTTGCCAGCATGATTCAGAGTCAGCTGAACCAGCGGCAGTCCGATATTGCCAGCAAGGCCAAATCGGAATTTCTGTCTCGTATGAGCCACGAGATCCGTACGCCGATGAACGGCATTATCGGCATGACCGCCATCGCCCTGCAGCAGGGGCAGAGCCAGGAGCGGGTGATGGACTGTCTGCAGAAAATACGGTCTTCTTCAGATTATCTGCTGGGTCTGATTAATGATATTCTGGATATGTCCAAAATTGAGAGCGGAAAGATGAAACTGGAGCCCTTCAATTTCAATATGAATGAAATGCTGGACACTGCCAGAGAGCTGATCACGCCCCAGGCGTCTGCCAAGGAGATTGATTTTGTATGCAGGATCAATCTGCGTCACCGATGGTTTGTGGCGGACAGAATGAGAATCAGCCAGGTACTGATTAATCTGCTGGGCAATGCGGTAAAATTTACGCCGGAGAAAGGAAAAGTGATCCTGACCGTAGAGGAAACCGGTGAGAAAAACGGGGAGGCCGTCCTGTATTTCGGAGTGAGCGATACGGGCGTCGGTATCGTGAAGGAAGAACAGGAGCGGGTGTTCCGGTCCTTTGAGCAGGCGTCCGGCGCAAATCCTTCCAAGCAGAAGGGAACCGGTCTGGGACTTTCCATCAGTAATCGTCTGGTACAGATGATGGGGAGCAATATTCAGCTGGAAAGCGAACTGGGAAAGGGCAGTACGTTCAGCTTTTCCATTCCGCTGGCGCTGGGTGAGGATATGGAAACCGCAGCGGAGGAAACCCGCGAGATTTCTTTTGCGGGCTGCCGTGTCCTGGTGGTGGAGGACAATGAGCTGAATGCCGAGATCGCCCAGTGTCTGCTGGAAGAACGGGATTTTGAGGTGGACTGCGTTTATGACGGCGCCCAGGCCGTGGAGCGTATCCGCACTACGGAGCCGGGTACCTATGACGTGATTTTAATGGATATTATGATGCCGGTGATGGACGGACTGGATGCCGCCCGTGCGATTCGGAGCATGGAACGGGAAGACTGTCATACCGTGCCGATTATCGCCATGTCGGCAAATGCCTTTGACGACGATCTGAAAAAGTCGGTGGAGTGCGGCATGAACGGGCATCTGTCCAAGCCTGTGGAGGTAGAAAAACTGTATCGGACACTGGATGAAGTGATTTACGGCAGGAAAAAATAATTTTAAAAATCATTCTTTGGAGGAATAAAGGAGCTATGAATTACGAGGAAGCGAGGGCATATTTAAGGGAGGTGGAGCTGTCTTTGGGATGGGTGCTGGGCCTGGATTCCATGGGGGAGCTGCTTCGGCGGCTTGGGAATCCCCAGGACCGGCTGAAATTCGTCCATATCGCAGGCACCAACGGAAAAGGGTCCGTTCTTGCCTTTGTCAGCCAGATTTTAAGCGAAGCGGGATACCGGGTGGGACGGTATATCTCTCCCCGAGTATTTGAATATGAAGAATTTGTACAGATTAACGGGGAAATGATCACCAGAGAGGAATTCTGCCGGTATACGGAGCAGGTTCGGGAGGCCTGCCGGTCCATGATTGCGGACGGGTTTGCCCAGCCTACCCTGTTTGAAGTGGAGACTGCCATCGGCTTTCTGCACTTTACCGGCCATCAGTGCGATATCGTGGCGCTGGAGTGCGGCCTGGGCGGCAGGGAGGATGCCACCAATGTGATTACCACGGCAGTCTGCGCCGTGATTACCGCCGTGGGCCTTGACCATATGCAGTATCTGGGGAACACGGTGTATGAGATCGCCCATACCAAATCCGGCATTATCAAATCCGGCATGGAAGCCGTGATGTGCGCCCAGTCAGAAGAAGCGGAGCGGGCGGTGGAGGAGCAGTGCGCCGCCGTGGGCGTTTCCCTGACAAAGACGGCGCCGGACCGGCTGACGGTTTGCGAGGGACTGACGGAGGCTGACGGAAGGTCCTTTATGGTGTTTGATTATAAAGAGTATCAGGGGCTTCGAATCGGCCTGCTGGGGCGTTATCAGACGGAAAATGCCAGTCTGGCGGTGGAGGTGGCCGAGGCGCTGGCCCGGAACGGATTTGAAATCAGGAAGGAACATATCTATGCGGGACTGGCCGGGGCGCAGTGGCACGGCCGGTTTGAGATGGTGGGTCAGAATCCCAGGGTGGTGATCGACGGGGCTCATAATCCGCCTGCGGCCAAAAAGCTGCGGGAGTCTGTGGATTACTATTTTGACCGGGATCATGTGGTTTATATCATGGGGATTCTGGCAGATAAAGATTATGAGCAGGTGGTGTCCATTACCCACGGCGCGGCGGAGCGGATTTTTACGCTGACGCCCGACAGCCCCAGGGCCCTTTCGGCCCAAAAGCTGGCGGAGGTGATCCGGCGGCAGGGCGGAAAGGCGGAGGCGTCGGATTCCTATGAGGAAGCGGCCCGCAAAGCACTTTCGGCGGCCGGCCCGGAAGGGGTAATCGTCGTATTTGGTTCTCTGACCTTTCTTCATGAGCTGTCCGGGATACTGGAGAGGTTAAAAAAAAGGGCCTGTCTGAATCAGGAGCAAGTCTGCGGACCGGAATCGGTCCGGGATCTGTCTCTGATCCGTCAGGAGCTGGATGAGCTGGACGGCCGTCTGGTGGAAATTTTTGAGCGGCGGATGGAGCTGTCAGATCAGGTGGCCCGGTATAAGATGACTACCGGCAAACCGGTCCGGGATCTGTCCAGAGAGCAGGAAAAACTTTCCAGGGTGGAAGCGCTGGCAGAGAATCCGTTTAATAAAGCCGGCATGCGGGAGCTGATGCGGCAGATGATGGCCATCAGCAGAAAACGCCAGTATCAGATGCTGGAGGAAGAAGGCATGGGCAGCAGGCTTCCTTTTGAACAGATCGAAAGGCTGCCAAAAGAGGGGGCCCGGGTGGTATATCAGGGTGTTCCCGGCGCTTACGCCCATATGGCGGCCATGGAATATTTCGGAGAGGACTTCCGGGGGTTCTATGTAAAGACCTGGGAGGACGCCATGAACGCCCTGTCGGGAGGACGGGCCGATTTTGCCGTTCTGCCTATCGAGAATTCCACGGCCGGAACGGTGGGGGACGTGTACGATCTGCTGGCGAAGTATGACAATTATATTGTGGGTGAGGTTGAAGTTAAGGTAGACCATGCCCTGCTGGGACTACTGGGGGCTTCTATGGAGGAAATCGAACTGGTTTATTCCCATCCCCAGGCGCTGATGCAGTGCCAGAAATTTTTAAACGAGCATAAAGGCTGGCATCAGGTCAGCGTGGAGAATACGGCGGTGGCGGCCCAGCGGGTGGTGAAAGAGGGAGATCCCCGCAAGGCAGCCATTGCCAGCGCCATGTCCGGCAGCATCTACGGGCTGTCAGTGGTTAAGGCGCCCCTGAATTTTAACAGCAGCAATACCACCCGGTTTGTGATTACCAGCAGCCGCAAAGTGTATGCGAAAACGGCTTCCAAAATCTGTATCTGCTTCGAAGTGGCCCATGAAAGCGGCTCTCTGTACAATATCCTGTCCCATTTTATTTTCAACGGGCTGAATATGTTCAAGATCGAGTCCAGACCGGTGCCGGGCCAGACCTGGGAATATCGGTTTTTCGTGGAGTTTACCGGGAATTTAAGCGACAGCGGCGTCTGCAATGCGCTGACCGGGATTTCGGAGGAAGCTGTCAGTATGAAGATTCTGGGGAATTATTAACGGGGAGGGAAGAAGTGTTATCAAAATTTTCGATTACAAAAGACCAGAAAAAACTGGCAGTATGCATGGCCGTTACCTGTGTCGCTGCAATTATGTTAAACCATTACAGCCATTTCGTGGGGGATGCTTTTAATTATCATTTCAGCTTTGCTACGGGAGAAAGACTGACCGGGCTTGGCAGTGTGATCGAGTCCATGAAAAGTCACTATCAGACCTGGTCCGGCCGGACCTATCCGCATTTTTTTCTGCAGCTGATTCTGGCCAGTGGGCACGGCGAGGAAATGTTTAATGTTCTGAACGGCATAATTTACACCATATTCGGGGCTTTGCTGTATTTTCATGGAAATCCCCGGGGAAAGTTTAACGGCGTATTGTACTGGTGCATCCATTTTATCTTATGGCTGCTGATTCCCTGGTACGGAATGATGTTTTTTACGGAGGCCTGTTCGGTCAATTATGTGTGGGGAACGACGCTGATGCTGGCAGTACTGCTGGTTTACCGCTGTTATCAGATGGAAATCTGTGACTTTTCCGGTGTGGGCCGGGGGATTGGGATTACGGTGCTGTCCGCGCTGGCCGGGGGATTCAGCGAGAATTCTTCGGCGGCATGTCTTCTGGTGCAGGGGCTGTTTGTAGTTTATTTTATATACGCAAAGCGCAAAGTTCCGGTATGGTCCGTAACGGCGATTGTCAGCGGACTGATCAGCTGGCTGATTCTGATTCTGGCGCCGGGAAATCTGGCGCGCCTGTCTTTGTACCAGGATGACACGCCCTTTTTGATCAAATATGCCGGCCGGCTGGCAGCCTGTATTGATGCGACCAGAGCCCATTGTTCCTGGCTGGTGATCGCATTTATTATACTGTTTGTGTTTTGCTGGTATTATAAAAGGCAGAAAGAGCTGCTGGTATCCGCTTCTCTGGTCTTTCTGGGCGGTCTGGCTTCCAATTATGCGCTGATCGGCACGCCGTATATAGAGACGAGAGCCATGTTTGGTCCGGTTGTCTTTATGCTGGCTTCCTGCCTGATGCTGGCAGCGGCGCTGTTTCAGACCCAGTGGAAGCCGGCGCTTATGGCTGCCGGGGGAATTATTACCTTTTATTTCTGTATCTGGTTTACGTTCGGCGTGATGGATATTATGAATATACATGTTCTCTTTATGCAGAGAGAAAATTATATCTATGAACAGAAGGCCATGGGGAATCTGGATATTACAACTTATGCGCTGCAGTCACAGACGAAATATACCGGATGCGCCGATACCAGCGATCTGTCGCCGGACAGCTCAAACTGGGCAAACGGAGGAATGGCCAGTTACTATGGCGTCAACAGTATTGCGATAGACGATTATAAAGGAAAATAACATGTTGAATCATTTGCGCATAAACGACAGAATCATTTACCGCACTTTGGAATGTCAGGATATTTATGACGGTATGGTCTGTGTGATGGAACAGGCCGAGAAGAACAGTCCGACAAGAGAAGGAGAGGAGCGGCTTTACGCTGTGGTAAACGGCCTTCTTGAGCTGGCCGGCTCCCACGGCTTCGGAGGCAATCTCTGGCACAGCTATCTGGCCTATGAGCTGGCCTGCCATGAAAATGCATTCAGTATGGCCTGTGAGGTGAAAGGCAGGGTAGAGGGCAGCATTAATACGTTTGCCTGCCATGATTTTAAGATTTTCAAGGAGCTGTTTGACTATCCGCTGGAGCAGATTGACAGGGTTTTTCATACGGATCTGATGAAAATGACTGCAGATTATGACGGCGCCGGAGGAAACAGCAAGATATTTAACAGCCGTATCCGGGACCGGATTGAAACGCTGAGCGTTCAACTGGCCGGGGCGGGAAGTCCGGAGGAATATCTGGATATCGTAACCGGCTTTTATAAGGACTGCGGCGTGGGCAGGCTGGGGCTTCACAAGGCATTCCGCATTGAGGGAAAAGGGGCGGCGGCACAGATCAGGCCCATTCCGAATATCGCCCATATTTATCTGAAAGATCTGATCGGCTATGAGCGGCAGAAGGCCAAGCTGAGGGCCAACACGGAAGCTTTTGTGGAAGGGCGCAGGGCCAATAACTGCCTTTTATACGGGGACAGCGGCACCGGCAAGTCCTCAAGCATAAAAGCGCTGATGAATGAATATTATGACCGTGGGCTGCGGATGATTGAGGTATACAAGCATCAGTTGGAGGAGCTGCCCTATATCATCGCCCAGATCAAAGACAGAAATTATAAGTTTATTCTGATGATGGACGACTTGTCTTTTGAAGATTTTGAGGTAGAATATAAATATTTGAAAGCGATCATTGAGGGCGGTCTGGAAAAGCGGCCGGACAATGTGCTGATCTATGCCACCTCCAACCGCCGCCATCTGATCCGGGAAAAATACAGCGATAAACGTGAGCTTCAGGATGACCTTCACGTAAACGACACGGTGCAGGAAAAGCTCTCCCTGGTGTCCCGGTTCGGTATCCAGATTTATTACGGGAAGCCGGATCAGAAAGAGTTCCGGGAAATCGTCAGACAACTGGCCCTGCGGTATCGGATTGATATGTCCGAGGAGCAGCTTCTGGCGGAAGCCAACATATGGGAGCTGAACCACGGCGGACTGTCCGGCAGGACGGCGGAGCAGTTTGTGACACATATACGGTCCGGAAGGAAGTCAGCAGAGCCGGAATAAAACGGAAAACAGACGAACCTGACGGGCCCAAGGAGGATTTAGGTATGGCTATCACCACATTTGCTGCCATTGACGTGGGTTCTTTTGACCTGCAGCTGGCAATTTATGAGATTTCACAGAAAAACGGGATCCGGTGTCTGGACCATATACGGAAGACGGCAGGGGTGGGAACCGACACTTATATGGAAGGAAAGATCAGTTCCCATCTGATCGACGCCATGTGTACGATCCTGAAAGGCTTTTGCCGGGTGATGGAGGAATATCAGGTGAAAGACTGCCGGGCTTATGCCACCAGCGCGCTCAGAGAAGCGGGCAACAGCCAGATTGTATTGGATCAGATCCTGGTGCGCACCGGCATCGAAGTCAAGGTACTGAGCAATTCCGAGCAGAGATTCCTGTGTTATAAGGCGATTGCCGTCAAGGAAAATGAGTTCCAGTCCATTATCAAAAAAGGAACGGCTATCGTGGACGTGGGATCGGGCAGCACCCAGCTTTCTCTTTTTGACAAGGATGCGCTGGTAACGACCCAGTATCTGAAACTGGGCGCGCTGCGGATTAAGGAGACGCTGGGACATCTGGACTATGACAGGGTGAATTACCGCACCCTGATCCGGGAGCTGGTGGACAGCGATATCGACACATTCCGGAAAATGTTCCTGAAAGACCGGGATATTAAGAATATTATCGCCACAGGACTGTGCGCCCTGTATCTGAACAGAAAAGGCGGCGGGGACAGACAGGCGGACAAGATGACGGTCCGGGAATTTATGGATTTTTATCACCGGATTGAGAAAATGAGTCCGGAGAAGCTGTCGCTGGAGATGGATATTCCCATCGAGCATGCCTATCTGATGCAGCCGTCAGTGATGATTTTCCGTAAGATGATTGAGATTACCGGGGCGGAGCTTCTGTGGATTCCGGGAGTGAACCTGTGCGACGGCATCGTGGCGGAATACGGCGAGGAAAAACGGCTGATCAGCTTTACCCACGATTTTACCGAGGATATTCTGGTGGCCGCCAGAAATATTTCCAAGCGGTATCAGGGCAATAAAAAACATAACCAGAGTCTGGAAAAACTGGTTCTGGATATTTTTGACAGCATGAAAAAATACCACGGTCTGGGACAGCGGGAGCGGCTTTTGCTGCAATTGTCCGTTATCCTGCATGACTGCGGCAAATATATCAGTATGCGGGAGCCGGCGGAAAGTTCCTATCATATTATCAAAGCTACGGAAATCATCGGCATTTCCCATATTGAGCGGGAGATCGTGGCCTATATCGTAAAATACAATACCACCACATATGAATATGAAAAGATTATGAACGAGGTGCGCAACCACAAGATCAGCAATGTGATCGCCAAGCTGGTGGCGATTATGCGGGTGGGCAACGCTCTGGACAAAAGCCATAAGCAAAAGTTCGATCATGTGAAAATCACCCTGAAAGACCGGCAGCTTTTGATTGTCACGGAGACGTCGGAAGATATTTCCCTGGAGCAGAGCACCTTTGAAAAACGGTCGTATTTCTTTGAGGAAGTTTTCGGAATCAAGCCGGTGTTAAAACGGAAAAGAGGTGTGTAAAAAATGTCTGATGAAAAAATAAATTTTACCCGCCCGGAGTATTACCAGAACCGGGAATTAAGCTGGATTGCTTTTAATTACCGGGTATTGGCGGAGGCGATGGATGAGCACATTCCCCTTCTGGAGCGGATGAAGTTTCTGGCGATCACCGCCTCAAATCTGGATGAATTTGTAATGGTGCGGGTGGCGTCTCTGAAAGATATGGTTCATGCCGGTTATCACAAAACGGATATTGCGGGGATGAAGCCGGCCAGACAGTTAGAGCTGATCGGAAAAGCGGTTCATGAGCTGACGGATACCCAGTATCATACCTATAATGTATCCCTCCTTCCGGCATTAAAGAAAAACGGCATTCATGTGATTACCCGGTATGAGGATCTGACCGAGGAAGAAGCGGCCAGCGTGGACCGGTATTTTATGGAGTCGGTGTATCCGGTGCTGACCCCTATGGCGGTGGACCCTTCCCGGCCCTTTCCGCTGATCCGCAACAAATCATTGAACATTGCGGCGCTGCTGCAGAAAAAGAAAGGGGATCAGGAGCTGGAATTTGCCACGGTGCAGGTGCCCTCCGTGCTGCCGAGAGTTTACGAGGTGAAGCGGGACGGCGAGGCCGTCAGGCTGATTCTTCTGGAAGAAATCATCGAGCGGCATATGGGCAAGCTGTTCCTCAACTATAACGTGGTCTGTGCCCATCCCTACCGGGTTATGAGAAATGCGGACCTGTCCATCGACGAGGACGGAGCGGAGGATCTGCTGGAAACCATCGAAAAGCAGTTGAAAAAACGTCAGTGGGGCGAAGTGATCAAACTGGAGGTAGAGGACGGTATTGACAAAAGGCTTTTGAAGATTTTAAAGAAAGACTTTTCCATCAGGGACGAGGATATTTACCTGATCGACGGTCCTCTTGACCTTACCTTTGCCATGAAGCTCAGCGGTCTGGAAGGTTACGATCATCTGCGCAGTGAGAAATATACGCCCAAGCCGGTGCCGGCTTTTGCCAATGAGGACAGTATATTTGACAATATTAAAAAAGGCGATATTCTGATGCATCACCCTTACGAGACATTTGAGCCGGTGGTGGACTTTATCAGGAAAGCGGCCAGAGATCCGGATGTGCTTGCCATCAAACAGACCCTGTACCGGGTCAGCGGCAATTCCCCGATTATCGCTTCACTGGCTCAGGCGGCGGAGAACGGCAAGCAGGTGACGGTGCTGGTGGAGCTGAAAGCCAGATTCGACGAGGAAAATAATATTAACTGGGCGAAGATGCTGGAAAAAGCGGGATGTCACGTGATCTACGGGCTGCTGGGGTTAAAAACCCACTGCAAGATTACCCTGATCGTGCGCAGAGAGGAAGAAGGCATCTGCCGTTATGTCCATCTGGGAACGGGAAATTACAATGATTCCACGGCAAAGCTGTACACGGATCTGGGGATGTTTACCTGCCGCCGGTCGGTGGGAGAAGATGCCACCGCAGTGTTTAATATGCTGTCCGGATACTCGGAGCCGTTGTCCTGGAACCGTCTGTCCCTGGCGCCGCTGTGGCTGAAAGGAAAGTTTTTGAAGCTGATCCGGCGGGAGCAGGAGCATGCCCGGACGGGCAGGGAAGCCGGCATTAAGGCAAAGATGAACTCATTGAGCGATCCTGAGATTATCGCCGCTCTTTACGAGGCCAGCGCCGCCGGGGTAAAAATTGATCTGGTGGTCAGGGGAATCTGCTGCCTGAAAACGGGGATTCCGGGCGTCAGTGAAAATATTACGGTCCGTTCCATCGTGGGCAATTTTCTGGAACACAGCCGTATCTACTGTTTTAACAATGACGGCCATCCGGAAGTATATCTGGCCAGCGCCGACTGGATGCCCAGGAATCTGGACCGCCGCGTGGAGATTCTGTTTCCGGTGGACGACGAAACGCTCAGGGAGCGGGTGCGGGAAATCCTGGACCTTGAACTGGAAGATAACGTGAAGGCGCATATCCTGATGCCCGATGGAAGCTATGCGAAGGTGCGCTGGGAGGAAAAATCCCCGGTGAATTCGCAGAAGCTGTTCTGTCAGATGGCAAAAGCGGCGGTACCGAAAAAAGACGATATATTAAAAGGAAGAAAATTTACGCCTATGGCGTAAGCATCCGGCGGAAACGGTTTGGCAGAACCACGGCGGAACGAATGAGGAGGAAAAAAGAGTATGGAAACGTTGTTGGTTATTTCAATTGCCCTGCTGGCGGGGCTGTTTATGTCACGGGTGGCAAAAATGGTGAAACTGCCTGCCGTGACTGCATATCTGGTGGCCGGAATCCTGATTGGGCCTTTTTGCCTGGGACGGCTTCAGATTCCCGGACTGGGCTTCAATTCTCTGGATCAGGTACGGTCTCTGGGCATTATCTCTGATGCGGCCATGGGATTTATCGCCTTTTCGATCGGCAATGAATTCCGGCTGTCTCAACTGAAAAAAAACGGCGTGCAGGCTACGATTGTGGGCATCTGTGAGTCAACAGGTGCCTGCATACTGGTGAATGCGGTGCTGATTGGCCTGCATTTCCTGATGCCGGACAAACTGTCCCTGTCCACGGCCATCACCCTGGGCGCCATTGCGGCGGCTACGGCGCCGGCGGCTACCCTGATGGTGGTGCGGCAGTATAAGGCCAAAGGGCCTCTGACAAATATTCTGCTGCCCATCGTGGCGCTGGACGATGCGGTGGGGCTGATTATCTTTGCCGTTTCCTTTGGAATCGCACAGTCTATTGAGCACGGACAGATCGACGTGGTTTCGGTTCTGGCGGAGCCGCTTCTGGAGGTGGTGCTCTCTCTGGCGCTGGGGTTTGTTATGGGTCTTCTGTTCAGCTTTACGGAGACTTTGTTCCAGTCCAGCAGCAACCGGCTGGAAATCTCCATTACCTATGTGCTGATGGTGGCGGCCATTACCATGCTGGAATTTGATATCGGAGGGGTACATATCAGCTTTTCTTCCCTGCTGACCTGTATGATGCTGGGAACGGTGTTCTGCAATATGTGCGACGTATCGGAGGATCTGATGGAGCGGACGGAAAACTGGACCGACCCGTTAAGTATTCTGTTCTTCGTCCTGAGCGGGGCGGAGCTGGATTTCAGCGTGATTATGGACGTGACGATTATCGGGATCGGCCTGGTCTATATTCTCAGCCGTTCTGCCGGAAAGTATCTGGGCGCGGGACTCGGCGCAAAGGCGATGAAATGTCAGCCCACTATCGTGAAATATCTGGGCGTTACGCTGCTGCCCCAGGCCGGCGTGGCTCTGGGCATGTCCATTATGGCGGAGAGCCTGGGACCGGAAGGGATGATTATCCGGAATATCGTGCTGTTTGCCGTGCTGATCTATGAGCTGGTAGGGCCGACGCTGACGAAGATTGCACTGACCAAAGCAGGGGAGATTGTTCCTGGGGCGGAGTAAAGTGTTTCTGTTGCCGGAACCTGTTTCCTTTTTTGCCTTTTGAATGGGCATGTAAGCGAAGTTTGCATTTGAAATAAAGCTTGAAAACAGAGGATGACGTACAGGAATTGGTTGATGAAGTGCGTTATGGGGAATTAGTAAGATAATGTATCCGGGGCGGCCCGCCGCAGGCGGAGAATCCTGCGAAGCAGGATTCTTTTGCATAAACCGTTCATATGAATTTATTCTTTTGCCAGTGTTTGCAGCAGTTTATGTTCCTGCCTGGCCAGCAGAAGTTTCTGGGAATGATATACATACTCCGGGCAGGGCCCCGCAGCCAGAAGTTCCGCACAGTCCGGTTCTCCGGTCAGGTCTGCGGTGAAGTACAAAAGAGGCTCGTCGCCGGGGAAGGTTTCCAGGAGACGGTAGGAGCAGGCGATGGTGTCCAGCAGCTGACTTCGGGCCTGCCCGCACGCAGCTTCGGCTTCTGCTAAGATTTCCGAAACGGCTTCGGTTTCTGTCCGGATCTTTTTTGTCTGTTTCTGCAGCAGGTCTTCCAGTTTTCGGATCAGGAGCTGTTCCTTGTGGGCATCCTCTTTTTCGATAAGCTGTTTGCTTTCTTTGATTTTCAGAGCGGCCCGGCGGCTTTCAATAAGCTGAGAGAGCAGCGTGAGGGGAGTTCGGAAGTTATCGGAAGTTTCCGTGTTTTTGGCCGAGTTCCTATTTTCCGTATTTTCTATCGTCTGGGTTGTCTTCTGGCGCCAGGAGGTAAGGGCCTCTTTCAGTTCTTTTTCTAGGATACTCTGTTCTCTCCAATAAAGCGCTTCATGGCGGATGCAAGCCATCAGATGGGAGGCCACGGCCAGTCCCTGGCTGATATCGGCATGGGCAAGATTCAGATTCCACAGGCCCCCGGAGCTTATGTCTGCTTTTGCATACGGTTTTGTCTTGTTTTCGAAATGCCGGAACAAATCATAGAACAGATAGAAACTGCGGGCAATCTCATCGTGCTGCAGATATTGAATCATCAGTGATTCCTGAACGGGAATCTGATCTTCTTCATATGCCCGGATGATGCAGGATAAATCTTCCCACCCTCTGGCCGTCACGAACAACTGTCCCCGGAGTGTATCCTGAATCTGATAAAAGTGATCCGGGTGGGCCGTGAGATAAGCGGTGACGCAGGGGTGGACCTGGTGGGCAAACGCATAGTCCATCCACACATCCGGATCAGCCTGGATTTCCATATGCTTTACCCGGTCCAGCGTGGCCATATCAAGTTCCCGCACCGATTTATTGTATTCCGGCGGATTTCCGGCGGCTGCGATCATCCAGCCGTCGGGGATGGCGTAAGTGCCGAACATTTTGTTCTGCAGAAGCTGCAGCATAACAGGAGACAGGGTTTCGGAGACACAGTTGATCTCATCTAAAAATAAAATGCCCTGTTTTCTGCCGGTTTCGGCCATACAATCATAGATGGAGGCGATGATTTCACTCATCGTATATTCGGTGGCGGAATAGGTTTTTCCCGCATATTCTTTTTCCTGTATCAAGGGCAGCCCCACGGCGCTCTGGCGGGTATGATGGGTCATGGTATAGGAAACCAGACCGATCTTTTCTTCCCGGGCGATCTGTTCCATCACGGCGGTTTTGCCGATGCCGGGCGGGCCGATCAGCAGCAGGGGCCGCTGCTTCTGGATGGGGATGCGGTATGTGCCGTCCGGACCCTGTTTCATGTAGGCGCGGAAGGTATGGATGATTTCGGTTTTTGCTTCTTGGATGTTCATGGTTGGGGACTCCTCTGTTTTGACTGCATATTGTTAAATCCAGTCAAGTCTCTGTTACAGATAAAATGTTTCGTTTACAGAGAACTGTTGCGGTTTGCATGTTTTCCTGTCTGTATATTTGAAAAGATTTAGATATTTCCGGTTTCTATCAACTTGCCGTCAACTTGATAGAAACCGGAAATTCGTTTCTATGTCTTTCCCTTTCGGATTTTTCAAACGAAAAATGATTGTTTGTCAACTTACTGTCAACTTAAATTTTATGCCCAATACGGAACATATTTGTAATAACGTGGAGCAGTGGTATCATCATACAGGCGAATATATCCTCTGCTGACTGTCTCTTTTATGATTCGTGAAACAGTTGCTTTATTTTTGTCCGCTATTCCGAAGCGTTCTCTCAATGCTGCGTTTGTAGCATCCATGCCGTTTACATAACAATAGCAGACGTAAATATAGCAGGTTCGTACCTTTTCTTCTTTGGACCATTTGCTTAGAGATTCACGCCAGCAGAGTATCGTCCTGCAGAAATCTTCGGATGTTTCTACTTTAGGTGCAGGGATTTTCCAGTCGCGCATTCCTTCTTCTATACGGTCGAAACCGCTTCCTCTTGCTTCGCAGATATGTACGATGCGCAGAAAATTTGCCATTTTTTCATTTCTGGCGTGAGGTGCCGTATCTATGATGCGATCCACATCTACCATCAGCCTGCCCGGATTGGTGGTTTCAATCCGCTCATCAAAAATTTCGACCATAAGACTCTGCCCCTGTGCGGTCATGTCCTGATGAATCATAAGATTACCGAGGATTTCACGTATTGCTTTTTCGGGAAACATGATAAATTCCTGACGAAACGCAGTTTCGATCGTTTCTTCCTGTGGAAGCATACTCATAATATAGTGAATGATTTCATCAAATCCAACGGCGTAGCCTTTTGTAAAAAACTGATCCCTGACCGCGTGTGTCCTGCCGGTTCCTCTGTAGCGAATAACCCGGATACTTTTATTTCCCAGGTAATCAAATTGTCGGATATCTTTGGCAAACAGTAATGCGCCCAGGTTTGTGATTGCATAACTTCCGTCATCCGTGCGCCGAATAAAGCCGTATTCCTGTAAATCATGAATCATGTGCTCTCTTGTACTTGGCAGGGGAAGTCTCATCAATGTATAAAATGCTCCTGTGTCGAGCAATTTTGTAATCATTTCCGCATCTGTATGTTCCTTTGCAATCATTGTTTCGAACGGTCTGATGTCAAACATTCTCCATAGTTTACGTTCTTTTTCCGGAAAATCTTTTAATTTTTTGCTGTATGACCCAATACGGATATATTCAATACCCTTAAAAGCAGTCGGTTGTATTTTTGCTGCGGGAATTTCAATAATTACTACTCGGCCGCAGGCTGTATTTACCTCTATAAATCGGAAATCAATTCGTGGTGTGAGTTGTGTCAAAAGCCAGTTTTCCAGTTCTTCGTTTCCAACTTTTGTTTCTTTTGGATGAAATTCTGTGCCTGTAATTTCATGAGAATCATTGTCGATTCCATAAAGAATATATGCAGTTTCTCGTTCATGAAGTGTGGCAGAGTTAGAAAGGGTTGACAGATATTCACCGATTGCAAAAGGCGCATCGTTATTTATTTTAAATTCAACCCATTCTGTTTCGACAGGCAATTGACGCAATTCTTCAATTAACCTGATATAATAAAGCGTATCTCTTTCTGTCACTAATGTTCTCCTTTTTTAAATATACATGAATCCGGTTTTTATGTCACTTCCGTTCTGTAGTTTCAAATATTTCTTTTCAGGCAGATCTTCACGACCCATTCCGGAATCTTAAGTTCCAGAAAACGAAAGTCAGGAAAAATAAATGCGGTTTCATAGGGCGGACGTTCTCGGGGATAAATTCCGTCTCCGTCCGAAAAGTATAACAGCCCTTTCAGCTTTTTGATGCTGCCGGTTTTAAGCATCCGGCCGACCCGGTCGAATACGGGGATGAAATTTGTGCCGCCCCGGCCTGCCACGGACAGCCGGTCTTCGTAGCGGCTCCATTCCTCCCCGGAATGAATCAGCCGGTAGTCCTGAATGATAGAGTCACACTGGAAGATATGGACCCGCATCCGGGCAAAAAAGTGTTCTTTTTCCGTCAGCATCTTCCGTGTTTCGCCTAAAAAGCGCCGGACCAGCTCCAGAGAGCAGGAGCCGGAGGTGTCAATGGCAATCACCAGCTCCTCCACTTTATTGGTCTCCGTATATTCCAGCGGTTCCAGAAAAGGCAGGTTTCCGTAATGTTCCATTCCGTAATGATAAGGAATATAGTCAAAACTGTCGGTATCCAACTGCATTTCTTCTCCGGTGACGGAAAATCGTTTCAGGTATCGCCCGAAATTGTACTGCCCTTCCTCTTTTTTTTCCATCCTGTCCTGGCGGCTGCCGGGCATCAGGCCGAAGCGGGGCGAAGCCGTCCGCTGGCTGCCTCTGCTGTTATGGGCTGCCTGGGCCCATTGGCGCAGCATATGCCGGCGGCAGCAAAGCTGTGAGGCGGTGCAGCGTTGTTCTTTCTGTTTTTTTTCATGTGAACGAGTCGTTCTCTGATACCATTGTTCATGGTCGTCCCGCAGCAATCGTCCCATAAAAACTTCGGCCCGCTCCGGATGGCTCTCAAGCAGCCGGTAAACGGCGGGGGCGCTGGTCAGCGGAAATTGTCCCTCTGCGTTCAGGGCGGCGCGCAGTTCTTTTTTTACGGCGGAAAAGGACCGGGCGGAATGCACTTCGCCGGAAAATGTTCTGCCCCCGAACTGTTCGGGAAACATCTGCTCCCCCAGCATTTCCGCAGCGATATCGCAGGACAGGTCCCATAATGGCCTGTCCGCATCTTTCGGCGGAAGGATATGAAAGAACAGACAGTGGAGAATCATATGCAGGTAGGCGGGGTAGCCCGTTCCCGATGCGGCAAGTTCCTCCAGATATTTTCCGTGATAATAAATCGTTTCTCCGTCCGTTCCCGGCAGCCGCCTGTCCGGGACCTCCTGAAACCGGAGAGCGGATAAGACATTCCGCAGGGCCGGATGCTCCAGACCCAGCCGCCTGCCCCAGAGAGTGAGCAGTGCGGGTGCGGCCAGCAGCTGTTTCCGCCCGGATGCGGACGTAATATGAAAATCCCGGAATGCTTCGGCCTGTCCCGCCGTCAGCAGCATGGCACGGACCTGTACATCCTTGATTTTTTCTTCCTGAACCAGACGGAGCCGCACCTTCGTATCGGCCCATCCGGCGGCCAGCAGCCTTTGCAGGCGCTCATAATCCTTCTGACCGGCCAGATATAAAAGGGATGGATAGATCCGGGTGCGGATATAGTCCGAATAGGTTTTCTGCCAGTGCGGCGTTAAGGTATCTCTGCCGAAAAGCCGTTCCAGGGCGATTTCCAGTTTTCTCTGAGGCAGTTTGCTTTGCAGGAATTTGTCATCTGAAGGGTGCATAAGATTCTCCCGGAATACTGTTATTACAATTGATTTGACTGAATGCGAAAACGAGACATTTGTCCGGATTCGCTGACAGTGGTACCATAAGTATACAGCATTTTTTCATATTTTGCGACTATAAAGTAAATGGGGGTTTTGTTTGGACTTTCTGCACGTATATCTTTTCGACTGATTGATGATTTTTTGTGCATTCGCAACAGCGTTTCCTGCTCCGTATTATAGTAAAATAAAACTGCGGGCAAGGATACTGCGGGCGTGGAAAGGCAGAGAGAGGGGACGTTTCTCACGCGGCGGAGCTTTAAAAAGGAGGATTTATATGAGCAGAGAAGATTACCGGAGACGTTTAAACAGGGTGAATGATGCCATCGCATTGAAGGAGCCGGATACGATTCCCTTTATGCCGATTGTACAGTGCTTTCCCTATCTGCAGGCAGGATATTCCATGGCAGATATTTTATATGACACAGACCTGAGCAAAACCCGGAAGAGTCTGTTTCAATATCTGGATACGTATACGCCGGATGCCATGTTTGGCCACAGCTATGTGAATATCGGTCAGGGGCCTATTTTGGAAAAGGTGCGGCCGAAAACGATCCGCTGGGCCGGGATGCCGGGAAATATAATCGACAAAAATTCTATTCATCAGTTTGTTGAATTTCCGGTACTGGAAGAGGAAGAATTTGGACAGTTTTTTACGGACCGGGCCGGATGGGTTCTGAATAAGGGCCTGCCTAAAACCAACGGACTGTTTGAGCCTTTCGCCGGTTTTGCCGCCGGCAGCATGGGGGTGTTCAACAGCCACGGCATGGTGGCGGCAGCGGTCAGCACGCCGGAATTTAAGGATATGATGCGGACGCTCTGGGAAGTCAATGACATGAATGAGGAATTGAACGGCCGTCTGCACCGCCTGGACGCGGAGATTGAGGAATATGGGTATCCTGTGCTGGCCACGGGATTTGCCGGGGTTCCCTATGACGGATACAGCGATTTCCTGCGCGGCACGCTGGACGGGCTGGCGGACCTGTATGAGCGTCCCGATGAGGTAAAGGCATACTGTGAGGAACAACTGGCAGCGACGCTGGAGCTGGTTAAAATGCAGGGAAATATGATTCCCGGCAGGCATGTGTTTATGGCGCTTCATAAAGGCATGGACGGTTTTATGAGCGACGGGCATTACCGGGAATTCTACTGGGATCATCTGCGTACGATTATCAACTGTATTATTGATTCCGGAATGGTGCCTTATATTTACACGGAAGGCAGATATGACAGCCGTCTGGAGTGCTTAAAAGAGGTGCCGGCAGGCAAGGTGATCTATCATTTTGAAGAAGTTGATATGGTACGGGCGAAAAAGGTATTGGGGGACACGGCTTGTATTTCCGGCGGTTTTCCAGTGTATCTGCTGGATTATGGCACAAAGGAGCAGGTAGTGGATGAGGCGAAACGGCTGATCGACGGCTGTGCGGCCGGAGGCGGTTTTATTTTTGAGACTTCCTGCGGTATGGATCTGGCAAAGAAAGAGAATGTGGAAGCACTGATGGATACGGTGCGGAATTATGGGAAGAAGTGAGCAGATCATGTAAAAAACCGGCGCCCTGCCGACATAAATGTCCGGCAGGGCGCTGGTTCTATGTTTGATTA